>Ga0209611_10002912_pt1 | contig 29996 bp, 22 predicted proteins | sample S1TSphgellanicum_3_FD_187693 | JGI IMG/M metagenome (GOLD analysis project Ga0209611, IMG submission 187693) | Host-associated microbial communities from peat moss isolated from Minnesota, USA - S1T2_Fc - Sphagnum magellanicum MG (SPAdes) (version 2) | ecosystem: Host-associated > Plants > Peat...
GAAGTTGAGAACCTACAGATGCAGCTAGTTGTTTTGCTCATCTCGGTTCTAGAATTCGCGATTTTGGTACAGGATTGGTGCAATGAAACACGTTCGCAAACAAGAAAGTCGCGCATGTAGGCACGTATACTAAAAGAGCGCGCATAATTGTTCAATTACGAACAACTTTTTGACGTCCCACATCAACGCTTTGCCATCGCTTCTTGCACGAAAGATATAGCTTGCCTACAAACTTATTAGAAAGCTACAACAAAATTCCGAATCACTTGCTTGAAATTGACACATCCTTTCGCAGTTCTACTACTGAATCTTTTTTAATATCCAAAAGCAAAAAAATAGCCTTCTTATTATTTGAATTCAACGAGCGACGGCAGCACAGTGCATCCATTTTACAAAAAAGGGGCAAAAATCGAGTAGAACTTCCATACTACGCCTTCAGACGGGGAAGAATAAAGAATAGATAAGAATATATGCACTCGTAGAAGCGAAAAATACAAAAAAGAAACCACATACAAAGAAACACACAGAGATTGAGAGAGATTCAAAAATTTGCAATACTTGCCTGCTTTCTTGAAGACACCAAGGCTCTAGATACGAATTCCCTGGACGGAAACACTGGGAGTTTCAAATCCTCCGGATTCTCCTGGGTGGCGGCTTCTTCGTGCTTGCCGAGCGCTGGTTGTTGCCAAAGCTTGACATCCATGGTAGTAACTGACTTCTTCACATGCCTCAGAGTGGTACTTAAGCACCTGTGCATTGCATTCCTGTCGTCCATAGCGCAGCGATACAACAAGAGCAGCCCCGCAATAACAACGGCGGAAGGAAAGGAACGAAGGAACGAAAGAGAGAAAAAAAAAATAGATCCCACGGGGTTTAGCCACCCACTTCGTCTCAGTATCCAGGTCCCCAAATCATGTCCTCAAATCTGCAACATTGCAAAATATGCCATATCTAGGTAGGTCCCAAACCATATCCTGAAATCTGTCACGTCCCAAAATCCCGCCATATCCCACACTCTAAAGAGCAAACCAGGTGATGACATCTCAACAGAACCCTTTTCACATGTGGAAATTATGTGATGTTGTTCTTTTTACTACACATGGGTCTTGCTATATTAAATTAAATTAAAATTGTGGCCCATTTTAATTGGGAGGACAATATTTGGGTAAAATACATATTTTTCTCAATAAGCTTTTACTTCAGTATGAAGTATGTATTGAAGATCAATTTGTGTTATCTCAGCATTGATAAGATTTTATTCATTGAATGCGTGTTGAAAAAATGTAAATTATGTCAAAACAATCGCAATGCTAACTCAATACATATTGTTATAACGCCATCAACATATTGTATCAATGACCATATTAGCATTGAGTCTTCAACATATAGTCATCAATTTGATGACTTATTAATGTATGTTGTGCCAATGTTGGTCATATTTTTTTCATTGATTTAATATTGATAAGATGTCAAATGTTTTAGTGTTATATCAATGCCATTTCAAGACATGTTAAAATGTCACCTTAACATCATATCAATGATTGTATCAACATTGAATGTTGAACATATTGTTAAAGTGTTGTAAAAGCACTCATACAAAGAAGGGGCAAGTTTGTGATGTGTGGACAAATAGAACTCCATTAACATAAGTTTCTTCTCCTTGCTTTGCACCTCTTAATCCCCAACTAAGGTCACAAATTGCTTTTAAAAAAATCCAAAAACATTTGTTATAACAAAGGCTGAATTCTAGCAAAAATGACCTTTTAAACCCCAACTAGGGTTACAATTTGCTTGGGAAAAATTCCCAAAATGGTAAATTACAAAGAAGGTCAAGTTCAAGTGGAAAAAACACACACACAAACACACACATTCAAAAAAATTGTCAGCAAGTCCAGGATAAAATTTACTTCAATGAAAATCTATTTGTCCACACATGGAAAATGAGGAGCTCCAATTCTAAAAAATGTGAAAACGATGTCACATGATGTCACGGGTCATGGGCAAGATCTACAATAATTTGCCACACATAAAATCATTTGTTATTTGAAAAACACAATCATAATCTAGTTATCTTTAAGTAATAATTGTTGCTTACAAATTCTTCAAATAGATGTACTTAAAGTTGAAGTGTCGTTATGTTCCAAGGTTTGTTAATGTTGTCCATAGTTCTATGAGCCCATTTTGCTCAAGGTTGGTTGAAGAAGGTTTAGTTCATGTTTTGGAACAACAAAGATTTGAGTTTTTAATCCACACCATTCTTGTATGTTCAATTTTTGGTTGGCCCACCATTTGTTGTCTAGGTGATGTTACGATATGAGTTGTTTGCTTGGCATGTATTTGCCACTATTGGAACATATAGTTATATACTTGAAGTATGTACTCTGTATGTAAATTCATATACAACATTCTTTTTGTTTCATATGTTGTTTTTGCAAGAGGAGTTTGACACACATGACCCTAAGGCCCACCACTTTTTCAAGTTGCCATTTCTCAAAAAATGGTTTCAAATTGTGGAATTGGGGTTGCCAAGGACATTGTATTTGTTTTCATGCACTTTAATATCTATGTTGTTTTCAACCAAGGTGCAAGACTTATCCCTACTTGTTTCATCACCTATCTTATGGGGCACATTGTTGTTGAATGTTTTAATGACTTACAAGTTGGGTTTGAATGTACAAAACATAAACAAAAAAATATGTTTCGTCAACATTAATGTAAATGAAGTGATTCACAACTTCGACAACAAGAACAATGATTCCTTGATCATTATATTAATATATGTTTCTAACAACTTCAATTCCTTGAAATGTAAAACCACTCCTACTGAATATGTTTCCTATTATATATTATTTTCATTTACATTCATAACATCAAGTTTGGACTCTCTTATACTTTCTTCCTACCCCTCAACTAATGGAAGTCCATTGCTTTCAAGGTTTTATACTTTTGAACCCTTTGTGTAAGTGTAACAACTCTTTTAAACTATGTTGATGTTGGTCTATTGTGTGTGACGTCTTGAGATGGGAATGTGGGTTAAACATATTAATATGGAATTTTCTTCTTCATGTACATTCAAAGAGGTTAACTTGATGTTAATTTCTCCTTGTTTTCTCATTAAAAGTCGATTAATATAAGTTTGTCATGCCCAATTTGAATGACTTTAGGTCTATCATGTCCAAATTAAATGTTTCAAATCTACCATGTCCAAATCCAAGGTATAAGGTGTCCAATTTCAAAGTTTTAAATGTCCAATTTATGGGATTCCCTGTTTGCCTATTTAATTTATAATTTGAAGGTTTGGGGTGTTCAATTTGACAAATTTTAGGTCTACCATCTCTAATTTTAAGGTATATGGTACTTAATATAAATGTTTCAAATCTACCATGTCCAATTCCAAGGTAGGGGGTGTCCAATTTATTGGATTTTAGGTTTTCCGTGTTTAATTTTTGAGCATGGGTGTTTAATTTAAGGGATCTAGGTTTGCAATGTCTAATTTCAAGGTCTAGGGTGTTTAATTTCAAGTTTCCAAGTTTGTCATGTCCAATTTCAAGGTTTAGAGTGTCTAATTTGAAGGTTTTAGGTATGCCATGTCCAATTTGTGGGATTTAGCTAGGTCTTCCATGTCAAATTTCATAGTTTTAGATGTCCAATTTAAAAGTTTCAAGTTCATCATGTTCAATTTAGGGTCAAGGGTGTTCAATTTGAAGGTCTTTGGTTTGCCATGTCTAATTGTTATTATTATATCAATGTTTGTTGATTTTAATCATGTGTTAATGTAGTCCTAAGTTTTTACTAAACCAAGTCGTTTGTTTTTCAAATTATGTTGTGCCCAAAAGCCCTCTTCTAAGTAAAGATGTGTTGCGAAGTCTATTATGTATCCAACAATTCATTTACATATGCAAGGGTGATACAAATCAAACTTCAAGATTAGAAATTGTAAAGGTGATGGTCCAAGTTAGACTTTAGGATTACAATTTTTTTTTTTTTCATACCTTTTGTTGATTACAAACTATAGCATGTTTCAACTTATCATACATTAAAACAAAATATGACATAACAAACATGTGATTTGTTTCAAACAATGTAATTCACATTCTTTTTCTATTTGTGGACAAATTATGTGTTGAAAAACAAATTTAGAAATCATGAAAAATTGAATAACATCAACATTTAAAATTTCAACCTTAAATCCAAGTTGTGCATCTAAAACCACATCCTTTCAAAAAATTGTGATGAGTGCAAAATGCAACTCATGAGTAATGGATTTAACAACATTCAAAGTGAATGATTCAATTCATGTAAAGATGTTAATAATTTAAGAAATGTGAAAAAATTCACTACACCATTCAAGTATAATTATAATATATTGAGTTGCATGTGTTTTAATATATTATAATGAGTGCAAAATGCAATTTTTTCATGTTTGTTTATTTGATTAGTATGTTGTATATAAATAGACATTTTTATTATTCATAGGATTGCAAAAAAAAAAAAATTGATTTTTCATTTCTTTACAAAAATGCAATTTTGGCTATTATGCAACTTAGTCTTGGATTTTTCCATGCTTCATTTTTTTGGCTATGTAATGGTTTTACAATGAACACCATTAAAGTATGTTGAAAAAAAATTGTCCATTTGTAACCTTGTTCTTATTAATTTCCTTGACATTAGTTGTCGCAACCCTACTTTGAGAGTGTGTGAGGATGAAACTCACACTCCTGAAATGGGGTCTTGGGAGTCCTCGGGGACTCTCGAAACTTCAGAGTTCGATTGCAGGGGTCAAAACACCTCACATTTGAATGTTTTTTATATCATTGGAAAGTTATCAAAGTGTAGATGTCGAAAATGGGCTTGCACGGGCCATTTGGACATATGCAGCACAAGTTATGGCAAAAAGAAAGGTCGGGAGTCAAACTGGTAGTTTGACTCCCGACCACTAAAAGTCAGGAATTGACCCAACCCCAATGCGTGCAAGTGGAGTGTGACACACCGTTGGAAAGCTCTTGAGGAGAGCTACAAGTTTGCTTCATACCTCATCCAAATTGGAGGTCTAAGCAAAGAGTTATGATCTCGCAAAATACCGAGAGTCCAAACTAGGACAGTTTTGGGACTCCTCCTTGAGAGTCCCGGGACAAAAAGCCATTTAGATGTGGGTGTTGTGGAAAGGCACAAAGTATACTATATGGGGGAAGGTGGTGGCTTCCCCCGAGTTCGGGCCATGGTGAATCTTGTGAGTCCAGAATTACCCGTGATTTATCTTAGCACTAAAGGTGTTCCAAAATGTGAACTAGGTTGGTTTGATGCAGTTTCGAGTAAGTAAGTAAAGCTTGTCACTCTTCCTAATCCCATCCCGGAGCTTCAACATGCCCCTCTACCCCTTCTAGTGCTAAGAGCTAGGAGCGTGCCATGAGTTCTTCATAATTTCATTGTTCGAGTAACTTAGGCCCATCTTGGGCCTAATTAGGAACTTGGGAGTGCGTCATTAGTCCAATCTTTTGTTGTAGGGGTTTTTTGTTAGTGCATTTCATGGTGTTCACCCCATCAACATTTTTTTTAATACTCGTATTTTTAATGATCGCCTATTATTAAATTTTAATGTCGAAATTAAGAGGTTTTAAAATCTTGTCATCTCGTTCATTTCGTTGTGGAAATTAATAAATGCATTTTCATCTTATACAATCTATCATATATAATTGATTAGATACAATTTCAAATTTTGTACATCTCGAACATGGACAACCCACAAAAATCTTCAAGAATCTAAGTAAAGCATTTCTACTTTCCCCCTCATGTTTTAAATATTTGTAACATTTATTAAACATGTCTCATGGATGCTCACAATTGAACTTTCTTATGTTAAGAACTTAATTGATTTTTAAAACCCACATTTTGAATCATGATATTTGTCTATAATATTTTTACAATCTTCAAAATTCCTAATACATCTTTCTATCTAAGCTTTGAATCAATTTTCATTTTTGCATCATCTCACTACAAACTTCATTTATTCATGTTGGCACACACCATTAAACCTTGCTATAATTCCACAATGTGGTGGGAGTCTAAATTAGAAAATCACATGCTAGTATACTTAACATTTTTCTTCCAACCCAACTACTAACTATTCATCCCACGTACCTATCTTCTCAACAACTTAAAATATTTTATTTCTAGGTGCCCTTTTCACATCAAGTTGCACTTTGTCTCCATCTTCTCGTCCTCCTCAATCCACACAAGCCATTGCCCTCATTGCCACCTTTGTCACCAATTCAACCTCATCTTTTTAGCTTTCACGACATTCCAAGAACAAAAAACTTACAACAAAAAAATAAACAATTCACACAAAGTAACAACAACAACAAACATGGTAATATACTTTAACAAAAGCATATAAGGACACAACATGTTGAAGAGACATTGACATCATTTGTAGAAACTCATGCTCCTAGTCATAAAAACATTGACTTTTTAAAATATTTTATATGAACATTCCTACAACACTAATGAAATGTTTTTGTCAACCTTGAAGAAAGGTCACACACATGCCATTACATATTTGCCTCAAACTATAATACCTTTTAAGATTATTTTCTCATTCATACCACCTCCATTTGTTTAGTATAAAGGGAGTTTTCCACTACTACCACCTTCTCCTTGTCCATTTTTTTGCAAGTGTAAGTACCTTTTGTTGGAAATTGACAATGGATTAATGAAAGAATAGAAATGATAAAAACACTAATTTTTACCACAAGCTCTCCACCTAACATTAAGGTCACATAGATGTTGCTACAAACCTATGATCCACCCTCGAGCTTTGGCCTAATCTAAATAGGAAGTGAACACCTTCATGCAAATGTTACCTACCTTAAAAGTGCATGCACATCCACATGCACAAAGCCATCATCTCATGCGTTGAAATATTTCACACTAAATTTGACTAAAGATATTTAAATAAACTTACTTAACATACCTCATAATCCCAAAAGAATGTGCATGTAACACAAATACTTCAAGTAATTATAACTTGATAAAAGTAATTTAAATAACTTGGTAGGAAGTTGATATCCAACACCCCATTCAACAAACTATCAAGTTGTGCACTTAATCACACCCATCAAATGTCAAAAATATTCATGCTTGTTAGCAGAAAATCCCTTGGTCAAAATATCTACAACCATATTCTCCATGTTGTAATACACCAATTTAACAAAATCTTCTTCAATTTTTTTTCACACCAAACAATGATGAATTTCAATATGCTTTGCGTGAGCACAAAAGACTAGGTTTTTTGAGAAAGATATGCAACTTTGATTGTCATCATATATGACAATGGGTTTCATTTGTGGAACACCAATCCTTCCAAAAAGTGATAAAACCACATTGCTTGCCTTGTTGCTTGTGAAGCTACCATATATCAAGCTTCTATTGATGACATAACAATAAAGGCTTGTTTCTTGCTATTCCAACTAATAACACATTTCCCAATAAGAAAACATAACTTGATGTGGATTTACAGTCATCCATATTACCAACCCAATTTACATCACAATAGGCACACATTTGTGTGCTTCCAAAAATAGTATCATATTTTTAGTATTGGGACATTGGCTTTGGTAAACATTCTTTTCAGAATGCACATGGCCCATATTGTTTCCATCATTTTTTTGGTTATGATAAACATCCCTTTTGGAATGCATAAGTCTAGCCCCTCATGTTTTTGTTGGAACCTTGGCTATGACTTACATTTATTTTGAAATGCACCTGACGTTAATTATGGTTTACATTCTTGTTAGAATGTGCATGGCCTTTCATGTTCCTTTTGAAACCCTGATTATGGTTTACATTCTCATCACGATGAACCTAGCCCTTCATTTGCCTTTCAAAACCCTGGCTATAGCTTACATTCCTTTTAAAACATGCCTAGACCAAGATATGGTTAACATCCTAGTCAAAATGCATTTTACCCACAATAACATCCTTGATGTTTCTTTTGAAACACAAACAAAAATCCATTGTGCCTTTCAAATAATGGAAAATTTGTTTCATTACAATCTAATGTGATTGCCCAAGATTAGCCATAAAATGATTCACAACCCCCATTGCTTGTGCAATATCAAATTTTGTGCATACCATTGCATGTACATGAGATTTCTAATAACATTTTGAAACAAGATAACTCGCATTATTTCTAGGTTTGCATCATTTTGAAGACCCATATCCTTCAAAAGCTTGCAATTGGTCATAAAAGGAGTTTGTACTAGTTTATTTTCAACCATTCCAAATTGCTTCAATATACATTCAATGTACTTGCTTTGGTTCAAATAAATTGTTTGGTTTTGTTGAATACAATTGATTTGTATTCCTAAGCAATAATAGATTTCACTCAGAGATCCATCATTTCAAATTTCTTCGAAAGATTATCCTTGATCTCTTTCATCAAAGTCAAGTCATTAGAGGCCAAAATCAAATCATCAACATACAAAGTTATGATCACATAAAAGTTTTCTTGAGCTATCTTAAAATAAACACTATGGTTAGTAGAGTTCTTTTCAAACCCTTGAAATAAGAAATACGCATTAATCTTGTGATTCCATTCATGAGGAGATTACTTCAAACCATACAAGGATTTTTGAAACTTACATACCATGTTTTCTTTACCCTTGACCACAAAGCCCTTTGGTTGTTGCATATATATTTCCTTTAAAATATCTCCATTTAGAATGGTAGTTTTAACGTTGATTTGATGCACCTTGACATAGTCAATGGTTGTAACTACAAGTATAGCTTGAATTGATTATATTTGTGCAATAGGGGAAAATGTTTCATTAAAATCAATACGTTCAACTTGTGAGAATCCCTTGGCCATCAAACAAACCTTTGTGTTTTACAATAGAGCCACCAACATTATATTTAATCTTGAAGATCCATTTACAATCACTGGTTTGTGATTAGGTGGAAAAGGAATAAATATCCAAGTCTTATTGTTTGGTAAAGACTGAAACTCAAAATCCATGGCCTTTTTCCAACGTTATGAATCTTCACCCTTCAAAGCCTCACAAAAGAATGGGGCTCATCAACATCATGGTACAAAACACATGAAGGAGTCAGATATTTTTCAACCATTGTTGGAATTTTTTACATTTGTTGAGGAATTCTTCCATCTTCCATCTTTGGTTCTTGATTTAGAACCATCTATTTTGATCCAAAATCCAACCTTGAAACCATTGTTTCTTTGTTAAAGTTTTTGGATTCATTAAAAATAACATCATGACTAATGATAACGTATTGGCTTATAAGGTTGTACAATCTATACCCTTTAGTATTTTCACAATAACCAATGAATATGCATTTGACACCTTTGGAATCCAACTTTGTCATTGTTTCCTAATTTGGCACATGAGCAAATGCAACAAACCAAAAACACACAAATGACTTATGGAAAGTTTGTATCCACAACAAACTTCTCTTAGTGTCATGTTGGAAATGTTTTTGGTAAAGATTTGATATGGATGTATCTTGTAGTTACCATTGTTTTTGCCCAAAATCTATGATCTAGTTTCATATGTTGTAACATACATCTCAAATTTTCAACAAGTGTTTGATTCTTCCTTTTAATGACACTATTTTGTTCTGGTGTGTATGAAGTGGTTGTTTACTTTACAATGCCATTCTGCTTGTAGAATGTATTGAAAATTTTAAAGTTATATTCCCCACCTCCATCACATTTGATTGCCTTGATCTTATTTCCAATCTGATTTTCTAGCAAAGTTTTGAAACCTTAAGTTTATCAAGCATACCAAATTTAATTTTCATGGTATAAATAAATGTCTTCTTAGAGAAATCATCAATGAAGGTTAGAAATATTTTGCCCCTCCATAAGATGTTGCCATGGGACCACATGTGGGTTTGTGTGCACAAGCCCAAGAATTTCCTTTGCATGAGAACCCACACTCAAAAGGAATGGGGTACAATGATGTTTACCATACACACATTCATCATAGAAATTCAAGTCATGATCTCCATTGAGATCCATGCCTTCAACAAGGTTATTTCTTTCCATGGTTGTTAAAGTCAACATATAGACATGTTTGAGTTTATGATGCCACAAGTCACTCCTTGTAATCTTAGTGCTACATTTGCAACCAATTATTGAGCAACTCTAACCAACTTATATAACCTTCCTTCTTGAATAGCTTTAACAATCACCTTGTTTGAATAGAAGATTTCAACCAACATTTGGTGGCTTCAAATTTCACCTTAAAACCTTGCTATGTTAACTAATAAATTGATAATAAATTATTTACCAACTTTGGGACATACAACACATCTCCAATACACTCAGAAATCCCATTTGGTGAATTGTAGACAATAATGTCTTTCCCACATACACTACTAGAAATCATGTCATTTGCAACCAATCACTATGCAACTAACATGCAACTAGTTGTCGTTTGCAACTATAAATTTGGTATTATATAAATTTTCAGCCATAGGGTTGTGTGTGCAATTAACGTGCAACTAAATGTGTACAACATGGACATGTGTCATAAAAATGATGGCCTAAATTTATACATACTTAAATTATAATACTTAATATATTTACATAGGCTATGTATAATAATATTATGTGCCTCTAGTGCTAAGGTTAACCACATCTTAACTTAAGCTAACCTAAACTAACCTAAACTAAAATAACCAAGGCTAAACTAATCGAAGCTAAATAAACTAAAAAGTTAAACTAACCATGGCTAAATTTATTAGGTTAAATTATTTATGGCCAAAATATATAAAACTATATTATTTATGGTTAAAATACATATGGCTAAATTAATTTAGGCCAAATTAATTATGGCTAAAAAAATATGGCTAAATTAAGTTAGGCCAAAATAATTGTGGTTAAATTAAGTTAGGCTAAATTATTGATGGCTAAAATAAATTAAGTTAAATTAAATTAACATGAAATAAATATGGCTAAATTAAATTAAGCCAAACCAATTATGACTAAATTAAGTTAGGCTAAAATATTTATGGCTAAAATAAATTAAGCTAAAACTAAAATGGATAAATTAATTATGGCTAAAATAAAATGTACTAAATTAATTGAGCTAAACTAAACCATGGTTTAAATATATTACAAGTTTTTAAATTTTATTTGTCAAATATATTTAATAATTTATTTTGGCAAGTAAAATTATTTTATTTTATTTTATTTGGAATCTTTTTCAAAAAATGTAAATTTGATTAAACAAAAACATTATGTAGAATCAATTAATATGATAATATTAAAATTTATTATAAATATTCATAATTATCAATTAATTTTTATTATAATTATAATGATAATCAATTATATATATAATATTAATAGGTATTACATATTTAAAATTTATTATTTATGTTCAAATATTAATGTAAATAAGCTACACGAATTAACCTCCAAGTACACAAACATCGTAAGATAATTACTAGTTTAAGCTATATAATAATGTTAAAATCATATTTTCATTGAGTAATCATAATTATTAAAAATATTCTATAATCATCTTTGAAGTGCAAAAAAAGAAGGAGTAATGAAAAATTAACAAGAAGAATAAGTTTTCCAAGTTACAAAACATTTTTTTTTTTCTTCTTTGGACCCTTCTTACTTTCAAACCTCATAACTTTCTTATTTTTTATTCATTTTAAATGATTTAAAATGCTATAGGAGCGCCATCTGAAGTTCTACAAATTATGTTTGAACTTTAATAGCAAAAAAAAACATAAAAGGAACTTTCTGGGTGTTTAAAAATCGGCCTTTGTAGTGTTAAATGGTTTTTTTCCTGAGTTTTTGACCCCCTTTACTTTGGGGGGGCATAACTTTCTCATTTTAAATCTGTTTTTGACAATTTTTAGTGTGTTAGATGCGCCAAGAGGAAGGCTTCAAATTTTGTTTGGACACTAGAAGCAACAAAGCCCTCCCCTAGCTGCTATACTCTAATACATTAGTTGCATCTAATGTGCAACTAAATTAGTTCATGAAATTTGCAATGGAATTTTTTATCCCATATCCTTTGGTTTCCAATTATATTTGGCTCAGTATATAACTAAAAGCAATCACTTTATTGTAACCAAACACCAAATGCCATTGGGGATGAATAAATAAATAATGCTTGACCTTTATGAAATGGTTAATCTTTAAAATAAAATTGGATTATTTTAATCTTACCTATATAACCTAAACCTAGCTATGTTCAACCTACTTACATACCTAAATAAACCTACTTATATAATAGGGTTAATAATTACCTACCTACCTAAGCACAAGTGTCAACATTTTATTGGCCAAAAAATTGGACGATTTAAATTTCATTAATTAATATTTTTAAATTAAAAAATAGGTAGGCCTTAATTGCCATGTTCATCATATAATTTGTGTTTAAAAAAGACCCATGTCAAATGGTCAATGAACGCTCCATGGTGTGCCACGTGTCATCATCTCAATGGTAGAAACTTTAATGATTAAGATTAATCCAATGAATTTTTTATTTTGAAAACACAAATATAATTAAATAGTGACACGTGTCCACAAGCTAGTTGTCCAATTTTTAAACACATGTCATATTTTTATTAGTTACATTATAGTTGTAAGGAGAGTTGCAATAAGGTGCAACTACATTTGGATTAGTATGTATGGATGAACATGTATATTAGCATTGTATAAACATGTTGCATACGTAGTGTCGCATGTAACTGAATGTCATGTGCAACTTGTCTTAGGTAACTACACAAATTTGTAGTTGCATGTGTCGCATGCAACTGAATTTTAGTTGCAAACGACAATTGTAAAACCCAAAATTTCTAGTAGTGATACATCATGCATATTATTGTTTCCAAAATATACTTTGTGATTCAAAGTAAACTATTCAAAGGTTGAAAATATTTTCTTTTGAAAGGTCAAATGTTGTGAAGCTGCAAAATCAACAAACCATGCATCCCTACAAATTGAAGAAACAAATAAAACAATCATAAGAAATTCAGTTTTGCTTGTTGTGGCTACTTTGTGAAAAACCTTTGAATTTGTTCTTCCAATTTTTTTTCTTTTTGTGACAAAATTCTTTTGCAAAATGGCCTTTGGTGCCACAATTGTCGCAAGCTCCTTTCTTCTTTTGCTTTTCATTCTTGAACTTCCTTTAATTTACAACATTTTAAAAAAACACCCTTGATAATTAATGTTTCATGTTTTGTACCATGGTTAAATTACATTTTTGGGTGAAAACACACTATGGGGGGGCCAAAAATGTTGTCACATTATACTATTTTCCAAGGGTGTCCATGTTTGAACTTCAACCATGGTAATATTGGAGCATATTTTTCCAAACTTTTTGCATAATATGGTAGATTATAACACAAAAAATTCAATCGAAAAAAAAAATCTTTTTTCCAGCTTATATTGTGAGGTTTCAAAATGTATTTGTGGCAAAAAAATGTATGTCACTATGTAATAAAAAATGCAAATATACTCAAAAAATGATTGAAATGATTTTTAGCTTTTATGAAATTTGTAGTATTTATTAAACATTGTGATTCCATATGATTGGAATAAGTTTGTGAGCCATGTGAAAAGTTTGATAATTATCATATCACAAATGAGTGTTTTTGGAGTTTATGACCATAAGTATGTGGTAAATTAACATTTTGACAAACTATCACTTTCAAATGGAAGATGACAAGACATGTGAGGTGGGTAATTTTTTAAAATTTTAGTTTATACATTTTTTGGCTGATTAATTAAACCCAAACCTAGTGTAATCCAAAAACAAAAACATGTTTTTATTATATTGTATATACCATAAATATATTCAATATTCCTTGAATTTAAGCTTTTAAAATTTATTTCTTTTTTTCAAATAATATTAAATATCATTAACTTTGTAAAAATCAAAATATCAAGCCCAAACACCAAAAGTGAAATTCAAAATTAAATGCAATATGTTTTGTAGAATTATATTTTACATACATGTCATGAAAATGCCCAAAGTGCCCCCCCCCCCTTGCGCGTAGTGTGTTTTCACCCTTTTCACTTATATCACAATTCTTCTTGCAATAATTGTTCACATAGTAACTCCATAGATAATTGATAACTACAAATACTAAGTGAAACCATAAGGGTACAGAAAGATGGTGGCAAACTCCTTAAAAGTGTGTGCCAAATTTTCATTAGAAACTTGATGATTAATGTTTGTTAATTGATTTGCAATCATCTGAATCTTGTCAATATGAGCTTGCACTAAGGTGCCTTCCTGATCCCATCTTCAGATTGTAAAGCTCTTGACATAACAACAATTTGTTGCCAACATATGTTCTCTCAAATGTTGCACAAAGATTGTCCCATGCATCTTTTATAGTTTCTACACATTGTGCTACATGATGCAATATAATATCAATAACATTTAAGAGAATTGTTCCACGAGCCAACTTGTCCTTCTTCATGAACAAGCATTGTTTAAGAGTGCCTCCTTCAAGAACAATCTCTCCAAATTCAACTTCTAGTGGCAATAATTTTCCTAGGTGATTTCCCACAAATCCTTCTTATGCAAGAAAAAATCCATCTTCATCTTCCATGTATGAAAGTTATTACCATTCAACTTTTTCCATACTTTGAGCATTAGAAATGGGCACCATGATTGTGAGTAGAACAATATTATAAAACAAAACACTTAGAGCTTTGAAATTTTTATCAATTTTTATCATGCTAAAAAAACAAAAAAACACACCTAATGTTTCAAAGTTTTCAAGAATTGCATAAAACAACTTTAATCTCTCCTTCTTTAGAAACAACCATGTTCTGATACCATGATGGAAATTGACAATGGATCAATGAGAAAATAGAAATGCAAAAACATTGATTTTTACTGTGAGCTCTCCACTAGTTAACATTAAGATCACATAGATGTTGCCACAAACTTGTGATCCACCCCAAGCTCTAGCCTAATCTAAATAGGAAGTGAACACCCTCATGCAAATGTTACCTACTTTTAAAATGCTACATGCACAACCACATGCATAAGGCCATCATCTCATGCATTGAGATATTTCACATTAAACTTAATTAGGGATATTTAAGTAAACTTACTTAACATATCTCATAGTCCTAAAAGTATGTACATATAACACAAATATCTCAAATAGCTATAACTTGGCAAAAGTAATTTAAGTAACTTGATAGGAAGTTGATATCCAACACCTTCAACACCAAGGCATCCATCTTCTTGTTGTATATAAACATGGGTGATTTGTATGTATCATCCACCGAATTTGATCCATTTTTGGGTCATTACTTTTGGATGGCATTGTCAAGTATTAGTCTTCACTTCCAATGAAATTCCAATAAGTAATTGAATTTCCTTAGAAATCACATTTAGAAATTCCAATTTGTGGGTTACACAAATCACATATCATCTTTTGAAAGTTATTGCAAACTATGCAAAAAGTTTGGATTAAAAATCCAAATCATAATCACATAAATCTTGTATTCTTGCAACCCATTTTTTGCTACCCAAACTCCAACTTCTATTTGAATTATGGCTCTACTTTCACCAATTCTCTTTAGTTCACAATTGGGTACAAGTCCAAGTTTGTTCGAATCTAGTAGGAATGTGATAGATCTATAGTAGACATTGCAAAACTATTCTACTTTGTGCAACTAGGACCAAATACCTCAATATATGAATAAAATAATTACATTCAGATATACAAAGAACAAAAAACTTAGATGGCAATAAATGATAATTGATATAGTACAAGTTTTTTAGCTTTAACATCCCTTTCCTCCTTTCACAACAATTGCATCATTAATGTGGTCAAAACAATTAAGAAATCCATCATCAAAACAAAATTGAAATCTTTGAACAATTTAACATGTCTAATGACATCTTTCCATTAGGGGGCTATTGTAACAAAATTTGTTACGACTACTCCTTTCCATTAGATTTTTCCATTTGATTAGAATCACATACATCTCACAATTCTAACACCCCTACATTGACCACATGGAAGAGTTGTCATAACTAATTTTGTATGAAATTTTAGGTGGAATGAAAATGATGTAAGAAAATGTTTTTTTGAAAATTGTTATTTCAAAAAAAAAATGGTCAAAAAAAAGATTTCTTAGTGTTAGTAAGCCATAAAAACTTTATTATTGAATATTTTAATGAAAAAAATGTCAAATGAAAGGAAGGAAGATCCTTGAAGTGGGCATAATTTATCCTTTTTTGTTTTTTGTTTCTTCTTAATGGAACATGTCACCCAATATGACACCCCATGGTCATAAAAAAATTGTATGTTATATACTATGTGTACATTGAATGTGCCCACTCCTCAATCCAATTATTGGATCAAGGTTGATTTTGATTTAAAATGAATTTTGAGTTATAAAAATTTGTCATGCACATTCCAAAAGTTTTTACTTCAATTTAAGATTGCCACCAAGAAAAAGTTCATTGTACATTATCATATTTGTTATACATCAACATTTTTTGCTTAAATTGGTTCACCTCTAGTATGGTTTCATTTATTCATCAAATTGTGAATCACTATAAGGTGACATGTTTCACTTTTTAAAATAATTTTTAATGAAACATGTGTGGTTAAAAGTTAGCTAGAAAGTAATTGAATTATCATTCATTAATAATAGTTTTTAAAGCCATTGTAGCTATGCAATGGAAAGTTATTATTGGAATAAGGCTCACATCAGTGTCCCTCCATTGGGTTGTTGTGAACATAACCTATTGTTGGCAATTATGATCATAGTAACCTTATGGAAACATACCCCAAGCTTTGAACTTTGTTAACACATACGCCCTAGGCATGTATGGATTTTTTGGAAACAAATAAAATAACTCATTGCTCATAGCATTAGTTAATGTTCATGATTGATGTGAACATTGCCACATGGTTGATTTGTCAAAATATTCAAAATTTTAAGAAAAATTCAAATATTATTGTGATGTGGAATGATATTTAATTTGTTAGAAATATTTTCTCCATGTTGGAAAAATCTATTAAATTTTTGTGATGTTGATGGAATATACCAAGGAATATTCCATCAAGCTAATGTTCACATTCACAAGCCCATGAAATAACATCTTTGGAAAGGGGTTGCAACTTGGGGCAATGTGCACAACACAAGTAGAAGAGCTTGAAAGCTTATACTTTTAAAAATTTGACCTTTACCTTGTCTTCATCCTCCTTTTTTTGGTTTTGTTTTGGTCTAGCCCCCTCCCCGCTTAATGGTGATGATCTTCCTTGGTTTTGTCCTAGTTAAAAAAACCCTCTTTTTGATGGTGATGGTCTTCCTTTTGTTAGTTTTATTTTGGTTTTAAACCCTCCCTCCCTTCATTCCTTCCCCTTTATGGCACAATCATCACTTTTTGTTGGTTTTTTTAAAATTTTAAACCCTCCCTAGGTGAAAACATGGTAAAGTATATATAAAAAAAGGCAGTTTTTCATGAAAACATAAGAAAGTCGATTCAAATTTTACTTAAATTTCATTTTGAAACTATTGAACCTTCAATTGGGTTTATTGTAAATAAACTACAAAATTTCAAAAACTTTGGAATAATAAAAGTAGGGAATAAATAGGTTTGAAATTGACTAATCAATATGGTGTTCAAACCTACTTTTTCATTAAAAAATTTAATGAAATATACATGTATGAAATTATAGCATAAAGATCATTGTATATTCAAAAGCCTCACCAAAAAACAAATCTACTTTCTCTTTGGTAAAATATACTTGACACATACTTGAATCAAATGTTACATTACAAAAAGTAGGTTTTTAAAGCTACTTGTATTTAGAAAATTCTATTTGAAACCTACTTTTACATCGCAAAATTTAAAAATTAATGCATAATAATGAAAAAGTAATTTGTTACTTATCGTTCAATTAAAAAGATTGAATGTATAACAATTTTGAGATGGGTTTTGGTCTTACTTTTTGTTCACTTGACAATTAGAGTAGCAAGTATTTTTAGTTGTACACTTTACCATGCTCCCCCCCCTTGACGATGATGGTTCTTTTTTTCTTGTTTTTGTTCTAGTTTTAAAACCCCTTAAAAACCTTAAAAAACTCAAAAATATCCAAAGGTTTTGAAATGTTTTGAATTATAATTTAATGTGTTTGAAAGTTTTAAAATGTAATTAGAGGTCTACCCTAACCATTTGAAATGTAATATGATGCTTTTGAGATTTAATTTGATGAATTTGGATCTTTGAAAATGACGCGCTCCCAAGTCACGGGGTGAAACCCACTTGAGGGTTTCACAAAGTCAAGTTGCGAAAATTGTGATTTAGCGGCGCGCTCCCAGCTTCCAACTCTAAAAAGGGGTAGAGGGTCGAGTTGGGAGCCCAGGGATTAGACTAGGAAGAGGGACTAATTTAGCTCGTGTGAATCTGCATCCAAAAACCAACCACAAGAGGTTAGTTTAGCATTCGGGACACCCTTGGTGTTGGGACTTGCCACGGGCACTTGGACACACAAGACTCACCACGGCCCACACTTGGGAGTAAGCCACCACCTTACTCCCTATAGTATTCTTTGCAGCTCGCTGTTGAGGCTGCATCCAAATGGCACATTTTGTTGGGACTCCCGAAATGGAGTCCCGAAACTGTCCCGGCTGGACTCCCAAAACTTTGAACGGCCATAACTCCCGATTGTGGCGTCTGATTGCAACGAGGTCTAAACCAAAGTTGTAGCCCTCGTCGAGATCTTTCCAACTCCGTGTCGCACTCTCAATTCGGACGTCGGGAAGAGGTCGATTCCCGACTTTTAGTGGTCGGGAGTCAAACTGCCAGTTTGACTCCCGGCCCTTCTTTTGCCCATAACTTGGGTTGCAAATGTCCGAATGGCCCATGCGAGGTCATTTTCGATATCTACGTTTCAAGACCTTTCCAATGACACCAAGAACACCTCAATGCAAGGTGTTTTGGGCCTTGTTGTTGAGCTCTAAACATTCGGGAGTCCCAGAGGACTCCAAATCTCCAACTTTTCCAAGTGTTGGGCTTCACCCTCACACTTGGCTAAAGTGGGGTTGCGACAGAAAATGTAATAAGAGATTTTCCCTAACCATTTGAAGCCTAGAATTTTAGAGCTTTTAAAATTTGAAAGGTTTGAAATTCTAAAAGCTTTGGAATTCTAAATTATTTAAAACCCTTAAAAATTCAAAAATTGTTTGAATGTTGTGTGTTTGTGAGTTCTTTTTAAAAGGATGAAAAGCATTTTAAAGCCTAATGATTTCATAGCATAGACTCAACAATTCAAGTTGGTTGCCATGAATAAGGCAAAACAACCTTCTTGGGATAAGGTGCTTTGGCAAATTGTGGAATCCTTATTGTTCAACACATTAGTGGCATCTTATAAAGTTCATTTTGTTGCCTATTGCATTGACAAAAAACATGTGAGTCAACTAATCCTTGCTACTAGTACAATGTGGAAGGCCATTTACCTACATTACCTAAAGGCTTACCCTAAAGCCCCATTTGTTGAGGAGACCCCAAAAGACCATTTGTGGGAGACCTTCAAGGAGTTGAAAACATGTAATTCAAATGAGGAAGGTTCAAAACAAGCACATGATCTTAAAATCCTAAAAGCTGAAGAGTTAAACCCTAAAACTATAATCTTAAAATCTTAAAATTCAAATCCTAAAGACGTCAAGCAATGTCCTACATGCACACAACTCAAAATCCCAAATATTGTAAGCTTAACTTGGGTAGCTTCTAGTTGAAAAAAAGTTGTACTCAATACCCCCTTTGGGAATTCCCATACTTAATTTTGATGTTTGATTATGACTCTCAGTGACTTTAAAATAACAACAAAATGGGCATGACAAGAGGAACAAGAGGTGAAAGAGGGGCTAAACTAGGTAGGACTTTAAAGAAAGGTCTATTGTACACCCTATTTGAGCTAGAGATAAGACTAATTCATGTGATAAAGTTAGAATATAAACAAATGGGCAGAAGTGATATGGTTGAGGAATCAAGCTCGAATCAGGGTGAAGTTCCTTGGTCCTTTTTGCAGTGGGCTTGCTCCAGCAGCTGGATAAGGAAGCCACACCCAGCAAGGTCACCCAAGCCACTTCCCACGCCTTTTTTCCCCAAGTATTTTTGTGTAGTGTGAAAATTGAAGCAGGATGTTGGGTCTAATTCTGTTGTGTGGAAATCCCTTGCTTAGAGGGGGGTTCAGGTAACAATCAGGTATTTGCATACTAATATGCAGCTCCACATTTATCTAATACCAATACCATTCTTGGAGGGAGATGAGAACTTCTTGGAGATTTATATATCCTTATCATAACCAGTTTGGGTATCTTATTCAGGCAGCCCTCTCTGTTGGTTCCACTTGTAATGGGAGGCCAGTTTCACTTGTAACCTGAATGATGGTGAAGAACATGCTTGAGATCTGAATCAACAGTGTGGAAAACCCATCCATTACACGGTAGAACAGGCCGTGGTAGAACCCATTATCATCTAGGAATCCCTCTTATCTCTTCCAACCAGGCTCACCATGTTTGTGGGGCCTGTTCCATAGTAAGTTACCTGTTGGCATATGATAAGCCATGGATTTGCCCAACACTGATTCATACCAAGATTTTGCGGGTATTGATGGTTTCAGATCTCCTTGCGGGTTCTTCCAAGTCAAGGAATAGGTAACTTTTTGCTTGTCATACCAAGTAGATTGGTAACATTCAAATCTGGACTTGGGGAAAATGAACTTAAGGGCCGAAACAGTTTCAGGCCCCATAACCATTCATACAGGGTACCTACTACCTACGACCTCTATATGTGTGCAAAAAAACCCCCTAATATGAATTTCATTTTTCACACATAAATGTAAAAAATGGTCCTTTACAGTGGGCCAGTTTGTGTGCATCTGAACAACAAAAGTTTACTCAGGTAACATGGCTGTTCTTCGCAATCCAACTAGCCCATGAAATTTTATAAACGTGTAACCAGTTCTGGTGTCATAATCAGGTCCCTCTTTTAAGTCTTTTCGAGTGTTGGAGTGTTGGTCTGGTATATGGGGTTAAAACTGGTATCAACTATAGAATCAATATTGGTATAGAAAGAGACCAGACTACTGTAGTACCTAGCCTGGTTAGGCACTAATTAATTAGTTTTTGGAATTATCAAAAATTGTGAAACATACGTGCCTCCAATGCTAAAAATCTGAATGAAGCTGTCAAGCACAATAGCTTCATTATTTAATTTAACGTCAAATTGTATTTTTTTACTGCCGAACATAACTGATTAAATTTTTTAAATTATTAAGCACTTGGCTGCCAAACCAACTAGGGCAACTTTTGGTACTAGATTTAAGATAGTAATCTTCATACAATCTTCATACTGATACCCGGGAGCCATCCTCTTAGCTCCCCTAGTATGAACCCTAGCTCCTCCTTTCTGAAAGCATGGAGCTTTGCATGGAGCTTTCTAATGAGCTATGTTGGTGGCCATTATAATGGTGAAACAAGTAGGCATAAGATCTCTAATCCTTTCTAGGAGGGATATTCATAGATATCACATGCCCTTTAAATATATTAGGAACTTCCTCCAAGTGCTTTATGATAAGTGGAACTCTTGCTTTGCCATCAAATTTTGGGGATGGTTTGGGGAAAGTGTGGAGCATCTATCTCAATAGAAGCTAGTTTTCAATTTACAATAATTTTGAAAAGCAATCATGGTCATAACCAGTGTTGTCTGATTATTGATTTTTAAGAGAACCTTCAATTCCAGTTTTGAACCTTTTTTTCTTTTGTTTCATGGGAACCTTTGCTGCAATTTTTATTTTATTTATATTTATTTTAAAAAATAATTAAAAACATTTCCTTCAAAATTTGGAGCCTGATCTAGTTTAGGATTAGATTCAGGTCTACCTCACACAACTAAAATAAAAACATTTCTGTAACACTGCTCTTGTCCAACATGTGCACTTAGAACCTGGAACCAGAGAAGCCAAAGAACCTGCTTGTTCTAGTGAACCTGCCAACACTGGTCTCAACTCTTACCATCTTCACTCATAACCCAAATTATATCTCCCTTAGGATTTATGACTATTGTTGTTTGAAATGTCTAGTCAAGCTTTGGCTGTTGTTTTACAGTAGTTGGGGGCATCTTAAGTCCCTAAATACTACCTTTAGGTGTAAGGCACCTAGAGTGGTGATCACCTTGTGATCTACCCCATCCATCCTCACCTTGTGGTCTATGAAGCCAAAGAACCTGCTAATTGTTGATGTGAATTAGCATTGGCTGAATCTTGATTTGTTGAAGAGTTGTCGGGTTCAGGTTTTCAAAACAAAATTAAACCAAAGACCCATCGGATCTGGGTCTAAAGAATATTCCTAAAAGTTAAGACCTCATGGATCCGGATCTGGGTCTAAAGAATATTCCTAAAAGTTAAGACCTCATGGATCTAGGTCTGGGTCAAAACCTTTGGACTGCTAACTCCCGATTCTAATGGATCTTACTTGGATAAGAGACCCGCCAGATCCAAGTTTGGTCTGGGTCTAGTTCAGAAATGTGTTCAATGGACATGAACTGGAAATTTGAATCTGTAACTGAGGAATGGCAATACATTGTAGCATAAGCATGCCCAAGGAGAAAATGGGATGAGAGGTGAGTACACACATCTTGTTCCAACTCTTCTGACAAAGCATGCACAAGGCTGTTGCCATTGATTATAAGTGCTAATAGCTGGTCTCTCCTTCCTCGTTTTGCAACCCAACCTCCCACCATTCTTTAATCTAAACTTGTAGCACTGCATGTTGAATACCTGGTTTGATTCTGCTGAGGACATTGTGGTTCCATTTGAGATCTCTTCACTAGTAAGACTATTGCCTCCCAGACTGTTATGTCTTCTGAAGGAGAATCTCCTCTCCTTCTGGGTAGACATTATTTCATGCGTTCCCTTAGCCTTCATTATTGCTTCCTGGCAACCTACTCTTGTGTTCTCATTGTTGATGATCTGGTGCATGTCCCACTCAAGCTGCAAGTGTGAAAATCCAATGATGATGGCTGTCTCCTGCTTGTCCCCTGTGAGGAGAGAAACCTGTCTCTGAGTGAGTTCTGTTGATGCTACAACCAGTGTCCAAAGCCCCTCCCTCTCATAATTGTCAAGATGCCCAAGTATATTTGCACAACTACTTCAGCACAGTGTTTGTCCTCCACCAAAAGAGTCACAATTCCCTGCCAACTTCAGAGACTGGGGACATTCAGCCACAGTGGCAACAATGTCCAGAAGTAAAGTATCAGTACCCTTCATAAAGCAGCTTGATAGTCCTGTCAGGGCAATCAACCACTATTGACATCTGCTTCCAAATGTTGTCAAACTCATGGATACCCAACACTTACTACCTATTCATTCACCACCATAAACTTTACATCATTTCTGAGCACCAGGATACATCCAATCAGTTTGCTACATCAACCTCTAACCAGTCTGATTCAGTAGATAATACCTGCTTCATACCTTTGGATCTCACCCAAGACATGTTGATAATGATGCTCGATGATGTATGCTCTACAAAGTTCTATAACCATTAGCTACAGCTGCTGACATTAGAGCTTGTTCATCTGGAGACTCACCCTGATGCTCCTAAGGTCCAACATCTTCCTCAGACTTGGCCACCTGCATTTCAAGTGGACCTGTTGGTGACAATTTGACCCTTGAAGGCACAATTGAGTTGCAACTTAGATGAAAAGTTAGCACCACACACTTCAAGATTTTTGTGTCCTTTTATCAAGCCATGGCTTTATAGCTGCCCAGCATGCCTTGAATGCAGTTAGAGAATTGACAAATGAACATCCTCCCTAGGTAGTCCAGATAATAACCCTGATCCACCTTTACAATTTTCTGAATGATGTGTCTCAATTGAACTCATATGCTTCATGGTCTGCATTATACAACAAGGCCACTGATTCACAATTCTGTGAGCATCACCATCAAGAAAGCCACAGAACAAAATGGGAGCGTTTGAATTATAGATATTTAGGAGAATGTCAAACATCCCAGTTGCAAAAAAGAGACAGAAACAACTCCAAGTGAAAAGTGCTTGACTCAAATCGCTCCCAGCAAGTCTTGTACATCAAAGAAAAGCAAGTGTCAGACTTCTTGGAGCAGGCTGGAAACTTCCAATTGATCAGAAACTCCCATTCTTTTACATGGTACAGCAGCATGCACTCCATTGTTATGATTTTCAGAACCCCGTCTACCTGCAACTAGCCTAGCATTTCGACATACACAGGTGAACTGATCTTATCCATGTTGTGATGGAAGTGTGGATATAAGGCCTTTGTTGCTTCTTGTTCTGGAAAATCAAAGCTCTGTTACCAACACCAAATGCCAAATTCATCCCCAAAAAACTTAGTAAGTGCACAACATTGCATGACTCTTGTATGTTCTGTGCTCCAAGAGAGAGCAACAGGATTGACACTAACAAGACCTAATGGCTCCATTGAGATGTGAACTCTGACAGGATTGATGTTCAGTTACCTTCTAGGATCTGTGGTCCCATCATTGTGAAGGATCCAAAAGAAACTCTCAGCACCACAGTTTGTCTCTCTGACCTCCAGGAACTGCAGAAAAAACTTCCTATCAGATAATGTAGTTTGATCATACAGAAGCCACAACAAGGTAATGCATCTTGCATAGATTGTGTCCAATCTTTTGATTTGCTTCAGAAGATATCACTATAATCAACAGGTGAAGACTTTTGACAAATAAAACAGACATAGTGTTGGAAGAAGGCTGTAGACAGAGAGGAATAACACAAGAAAACTTACCACTGCCATGGTCTCTGACTGCCACCTCTCTTTCTATCTGGTGTGCTCTGGGAAAAAGTGTGGTGTACTGCAAACATTTTTGAAGGGTCTAGTGCAATTGTGGGTGTACACAGATACACAGCACCTGGTAATGCCCATGGATGGCAAATCCTCCAAGTATGGCATTCCAACAGACCACATCACATGATGAGATCTTGTTGAACATTCTCCAAGCATCCTCGACAATCCCACATTTTGTATAAATGTCAACCAAGCTACTGCTCACACAGACATCTGAATCCCATCCACTTCCAATGATCTGCTCATCAGCACACCTGCCCTCTTCAAGTGTAACAACGCTGGCACATGCATTCAGCATCCCACAAAACTAACAGAGTTTGGTCGCACAACATCCTGTCTTTGCATTGCATTTGTCAAAATAATTCCAGTGCCTTCTGCTCTTGCCTGCATCTCACATGTCCAAATATCATGGCAGCCCAAGTCACCACATTTCCAGATGACATCTTGTTGAGCACCCTCTAAGTATCCTCCATGCTCCCAAATTTTGCATACATGTCAACCAAGCTATTTCCCACAAAAACATCTGCAATCCCATCCACTTTCAATGATCTGCTCATAGGACACCTACCCTCTTCAAGTGCAACTATGCCGCCACATGCATTCAGCACCCCACAAAGGTAACAGAGTTTGATCACACACCTTTCGTGTTGCATTTGTCAAAATAATTCCAGTGCCTTCTGCCCTTGCCTGCATTTCACATGTCCCAATATTTCCAAGTGACCACATCTCAAGGTAGCATCATGTTGAACATCCTCCAAGCATGCTCATGCTCCCACATTTTGCTGACATTCTCACAGAGATGCCTATTGCAGGCACCAGCATAGATGTTTGATAGCAGCACATAACCCACAACACTTTCAGGCTCCAATTTAAGATCAACTTGTTTTGTAACATCAGGTCCCAATTCTGCATCTAGCTCCAAATTAAGCATTGCAGGCACATAGTCCTCGGCCATACTCCCACATTACACCACACTAGACGCAAAAACACAAAACTAATCAATGAGGACCTAAACCGCCATGCAAAGGCAAAACTCCAAGAACTCATTAAAAAAAATCTAGATCCCTGTCTCCCTTTTGGAGACAAAGGATGGCAAAAAAGGGGATGGGTGCACTGACCTTGGTCTGCAGGCCTGCCTAATGGGGGGCTGGACACTGTATGGTCCTCTACAAACTGATCACCTCCTTCAATGTGTCAGGGTTTGCTATTAGCAACAGTGTTTTCTGTGAAAGCTCCATGCATGTGTTACACAAATAGTTCTGCAAGACCCAAAACCAAGCCTTTCATATATGGTTGGTTTACTGGGCTCCCTTGACATTTCAACTCTGACTGGATTGATGTTTAGTTTACCTTCTCTAGTCTGTGATTCCACCATTGCAAAAGACCCAAAAGGAACTCCTACCACAGTAACACCTCTTCTCCCTGGCACTGAACTGCAGAAAAACAACTTTATCAAATTCTACTGTACTTCGATTACATAGAAGCAACTATGAGGTATTGCAGATCTCGCATAGCTTGATGTCCAATCTTTCAATTTGCTCCAAGTATCCAAAGGAGACCCCAATGCAAATCCCTCTCAAGCATCCCAAGTGGATCATGATGTGTAGTCCTTGTCCATGGGCTGATCCCAATTAGACTATGCTTGTGTTTACGTGGTAATCTCATTGATGCAAAATTGTACACTAAAATGATTGTTTTCAACAGCTCAACTTGATATTTCTATAAAAATTTCATTTCAATATTTCAAGGATTAATTAATGACGAGTCTGACCCTAGGGTAAGGTATTACATTTTTTGAAACGTCCACCCTTCATGAGGAAAAATCATGGTATGTAACATGCCCTCTAAAAGAGCATCTCCACCGCAGGCCGTCAAACTGCTCTTGTAAAATCGACATTGCTGGTGACTTTAGAGGTCCATCACCCAAAAGTGACGGCATATTTTTGCACTCCCCCATTGCAAGAGCTCCCGCACTTCACTTCTCGTCATATGATTTTGATACATCGTGGAAGTAATTTCCTTGGAATTCAACACATCTCAGCTCCTCCTCACATTTGTCATGTGTCAAGTTTAAACTTGTTTATTAGAGAGTCTTCACTCAGTCTTTTTTTTTTTTTGAAAGTCAGCTGTGATTCAGGGAGTCTCTAACTAGTCTTTTTTTTTTTAAAGTTTTTTTTGAGAGCGAGCTGTGAGTTATCTTGCATTATAGTTCGTAGCTTGTGCACACACAAGGAGATTATTGTTAGTCACTTTCACCAAAAAAAATTATTGTTCATCATTTGCACAACAATTTAGAGTATGCACACAACTTAGAGCAGTGTAGTAACATATTGCGAGTTTTTCACCACAAAACATGTTGCTACAAGCTTGAGAAGCTCACACACAAACATTTCTTAGGGTTCAAATGACATTGTGCTCACCTTTCATTGCGTTGATAATTCAATTGATGAACCTACTAGCCAAGTTTTTCTTTTCCTTTCTTTTTTTCAAATTTGTGGTCTTGAAAGATTGCTGTCTATTCCCATTTTTGGAGCATTTTTTCCGAATTTTCATTATATATAAATAAAAAAACATTTTTTTCCCAAACTTTTTTTTTAGCGTTATGCGAAAATTTGTCCCAAAAAAAAGACGCTAGTAGTGACCAGAGTTTTTTTTTTCAAATCTGTTGTCTTGAAAGATTGGCAAGTTTTCCAATATTTTGGTTTTTTTTTTCGAATTTATAGGAAATTAAAAAAAATCCATATATTTTCCAAATTTTTATGTTGCCATTGTGCAAAAATTTGCCCAAATAAAAATGGTGGTAGTGACTACGTTTTTTTTGGGTTCAAATTATTATTTTGTTTCAAAAGATTGGCAAGCTTTTTTATTTTTTGTCCTTTTCTTTTGAATTTACAATACAAGGAAAAAAATTCCATATTCATTCCAAATTTTTTTGTCACCATTGTGTGAAAATTCGCCCCCAACAAAAACGTTAGTAGTGGACAGTTTTTTTTGGGGGCTTCAAATTTGTCATCTCCAAATATTTTTGCAACTTTTCCTTTCCTTTTTTTGCCATGTCCAATGATGTGGAAATTTAACCATGACATCAAAATATGGCGTCCATGACTAATCCTTTTCAACTAGATTAGTCATTTACGTCATTTCTAGTTGAATCGGACCCATCACTTATGCATTTTTAGTCATTTATGCCATGTGTAGTGGTATTGGTCTAGTCATGGATGCCATGTTTTGGCATAGTGAACCAAAAATAATGTTGGTGCAAGCACGAAATTAAAAATATTTGGATCTTGTTGATTCACAATCCCTAGAAATCCACATCTCTAATTACACATGGTTCAATAATGGAGAGATGTTCTAGTAGTTCAAGTAACAAAGCACATGTATGAAGATGAAGATGAAGATTGGTTCATCAACATGTCAGTTCAAGAAAATGCAAGCATTGCAATTGTAACACCCAATCCATGGTGGCTCTCGACCTGGAAGATTTCCAAATTTGGCTAAAGATCGGCAACTCGGGCATGATAAGATTTATGTTAACTATTTTTCTAAAAACCATGTGTATGATGGGAGATTATTTACAAGGTGATTAAAGATGAATAGTTTTTTTTTTAAAAGAATTATGAACACACTTCTAGCTCATGATGTCTACTTTTATTATAGGTGAGATGTTTTGGGTGTGCAAGGTTTGCCTACATTCAAAAGTGCATTATAGCACTAAGAATGTTGCCTATAGAATGGTTGCAGATGCTATTGATGAATATTACAAGTTGGGCAAAAACACAACCATGGAAGCTTTCAAAAGCGCTTTGTTATAGGAATTTGAGCTTGTTTCAAATCTACCTACTTGAGGCAACCAACACGAGCTAACCTCATGAAACAACTAGTAATCAATGAGGTTAGAGATTTTCTAGATGTGTTTGCATCAATCAATTACATGCATTATCAATGGAAGAATTGTCATGTTGCTTGGCAAAGTTAGTTTTAGGATAAGGACGAGCACAAAAGCATAATTCTTGAGGCCATAGTTGATCAATCATTGTGGATATGGCACACATTTTTTGGTCTACTTGGGGGCAACAATGACATCAATGTATTAGATAAGTCTCCTCTAGTTACATACATGTTGAGGGGTGAATCTATGAGCCTAAATTTCTCTATGAATGGTTCTATGTATCTTAGATATTATCTCTAGGTAGATGAATCTACCCTAGATGGTCATGCTTTGTGCAAACAATCCATGAGCTTTAAGATGAAAAGAGGTCTCACTTTGCAATGATGCAAGAGTTTCCATGCAAAGATGTAGAGAAAGCATTTGGTGTCTTGCAAGCAAGATTTGTAATTATATGGAACCTTTCTAAGCATTGGAACATAGCCACTATTGATGACATCATGATAATGTGTGTAATTCTTCACAATGTGATTGTTGAAGATGAGAGTGACACATGCTTGGAAAACTTATTTGAACCTAGAAATGTTCTTGACCTAAAATGAGGGTTATCATTCAAAGACTTGAAGGTCCAAATTTTTTAAGGAGTACCAAAATATTGTCACACTGTCACCCTTTTTGTATTCCTTTGCATAGTCCTATTTGACCATCTAAAAACACAAAATGGATGAGATTGATGGAATTTAAAATTGTAGTGGCCTAACATATGGTACTTATAAATAATTTGACACATTTTGACTCATTAATATTAATGGGGATCAAAATATAAGACAAAAGAGGACTCCATTACGGACTAAGTCCTTTTTGTCCTTAGTGGTACACCTTAAAGAATTTGGACCTTTGATGCAAGGCACAATGGAACTTGAGAATGTAAGAACATATCATAGCTTGCAAGGTGATTTGATTGAACATCTTTAGGCTATGAAAGGTCCTAACTTTGCTTGAAATTACATATTGGAGTTTTGTTTGAACCAATGTTTGAACCCATGTTAACATTTTTGTAATTTGATCTTGAACTCAAGGACTTTGAAATTGGAACAATTGCATTGTATTTTTTAGTGATTCCCTCCTAGCTATGTCAAATTGAGGTTGTTACTATTTTGATCATGTCAAATTGAAGTTGTTGCTATATAGTTGTGAAGTTGTTGTTATTACTATACTTTGTATGTTCCCAT
>Ga0209611_10002915_pt1 | contig 29984 bp, 18 predicted proteins | sample S1TSphgellanicum_3_FD_187693 | JGI IMG/M metagenome (GOLD analysis project Ga0209611, IMG submission 187693) | Host-associated microbial communities from peat moss isolated from Minnesota, USA - S1T2_Fc - Sphagnum magellanicum MG (SPAdes) (version 2) | ecosystem: Host-associated > Plants > Peat...
GTTATTTTGAAGTTCTTGGATGCCATGTTGGTTCTTACATATACTTCAAGTTGCCAATTGTAATAACAAAAGTGTAAAATAATTGCCGACACTACGTCCAAGAGACAACTAGAAGATCTTGGGCAAATGAAAGAAATTGTTGCCTATGTTAGACCCATTCAAGTAAAAAATAAATATCTAGCTAACAAAAAATAAGGACAAAATAAAATGTTCACCAAAAGGACCATTGAAAAAACTGATAAGCTTTGATTGGTTGGTCTATCTATTGGCATTTAATTAATCCTTAGATTTCATGATTATGGGTGAAAATGGGAAAATTGCTTGCACATTATTTTGGATGTGATAACATGTGAAAGCCCACATATTGGGTGTGGGTGGACTTGTTCTAAAACATTGCAAGAAAAAAAATTAAACATGCAAGGACCATGTTGTTCATAGGGTTAATCATGTCCAAAAACCCTTACCAACAACTACAATTGAAAAGGGATGGAGCATGGGAATTTAAACTTTATTACCATTTTCAAATGAATATCCTATAGACTTATTTTGATGTGAAATCTAATGAACATCAACTACTGGAAGTGTTAGGATTAATGACATACATGTACCTAATGTTATGAATGTACCAAATGAAGGGCCCTAATGAGCCGAATTTGTGATGACAAGCTCTAGTGTTAAGTGTTAAGTGCATTCATGATCTAATTCCTTCCAAAATCATCAATTGACACGTTCACATATGTGACCATGGCGCTAAACATTAATTGTTCAACACATTATCAATTGTCCTTTACACACCCACTTTTTACACACAAATCAAGAGTGGGATCTATTTCCAACCCCAAATGACATACCAATGTAAAGATATCCAAAAGGTGTTGTAAATTGCAATGATCTCATTTGCATTGACAAATAATTTTTTTGTCACACTAATGGCATTCCAAGTGGATTCCAACAACAATTCATTCATGTATTCAATTATATTTTCAAACCTACAAAGTCATTCCAATGTTTTTTAGATGTGTACTTGACCTTAAGTACCATGGATAGGTCTTTTGAACCAAATTTTATCGTAGGCCAACCTTTAAACAAAAGATGATAAATTGTAGCAAACTAGACAAATATTCACTCCTCCTATTCAAGTTCCTTGACAACTAAATCCAAAATGTAAGCATGTGTAAACTCATTGTAAATCCTTTCATTACATGAACTTTAGCTATTAAAGTTGAATAGAAAAACCTACTTTGACCCCAAGACTAGTGAACTTGATTTGTGTCTATTTATAATATGCATTAGCAAATTATCAAGTTTAAGAACAAAGAGTTTTTCCTTGCTTTCTATCTTTAAGCAAATCACAAAACGCATGTGATACACATTATCTCTCACCTCTAATGTCAATTTAACCCAAGATGAAAGGGACACATTTCATTTATCAAAATAAATAGTTCAAAATTTTTGAAAACCCACATTTTAATTTAACCTACTTGAAATTTTTGAGGATTAATAAAGGAAGCATGGCTTTTAAGTTCAAGGTCCAATGACATAGTAGAGTCAATCAAGATTTAAAGCTTCTTTCTAAATGAACCAAATAGCACTTGTCAACAATAGCACAATGATGCACATTGCAAATTGAACTCAAAATTACATGTGCACGCACATTGCATACACTTGCGCACACAACTGAAAGGAGGTCAAAGAAATAAAAGTTCAACATGATGTGCACAATGCACACAAGTTCTAGAGTCTAGACTTTTGAGTTGAAATGAAGGCAAACAAAAAAGACAAAAAGCTTGAAAGGCTTTGAACACACGTTACAAAGTTACAATGGTGCATTGAAATTCTATATATCAACATTAAAGCTACTAAATGCCAATTGCTTGTGAGCTTCATCTTCTAGCACAAATTCTTGGAATCAAAGTAGCCCTCAAAAAACACACCAATGAATCCAATCCATTCACTAACTTGGAGGGCCTTCACCATGAAAGCACCACCCCTTTCAAAATCAAATGAGGATGGTGTGATTTTACAAACAGCCCCCAACATTAAAATCCCATGGCTACAAGGGTACATAAACCAGGAAGTTGAAGATTTCATAATTTAATGGAGCACTAACATTGGTGACACCTTGACGCGAAGGAGAGCAAGGGGGGCAATAAAGGTCTTGAGCAATGTGAGGAGCTCTGGTGATGGTGACTGTGACAAGAGGGATGTCACTACTACTTTCCTATGGAATGCCCTAAATTTTGGTAAAAAACTAAAAGTATATATTTTTTCAAGCTTGTACATTGTAGGTCAAATCCTAGGTCACATTTTGGTGATTTTTAGCCTCCAAAAAAATGGTATCCCAAATCACAACTGACGATGAACTACCTTTTAACCTCTAGTTAGACCTCTAGTCTATTTATTTTTTCCAAAAACTTTTTTAAATCAAAAATTCTATTTTTGGTTCCAATTCCAATTTCAATTCCACACATAAATAGAACTGGTAACCCAATTCCAGGTCCAGTTCTTAAAATTTCCAATTCTAATTCCAATTCAAAAAATCATACCTGCTCTGATTCACCTTTACTAACCAGAGTTAGGAACCAGCAGTTCTAGGAAAGCAGTCATAGAATTGGAACTGGCTTCCATGTTAAGCCCCATGTAACGGCCACAGTTAACCAGCACCCACCAGCACACCATCCACTGGATGCCCGTTATTACTCAGTTGTGGATGAACCTCAACTGAGTTAATATTTAGTTTCACCTCGGTAACTGATTCTGTAGGAAGTAGGTGTCATACATAGGTAGATATATGTAGGAAAATAGGTAACTACTAGGTAATTAGATGGTTTAATCGAAGGTAAGGGCTGTTTTTACTACCTACCTACTAGCAACCCACAAGCAGGTTGTTAGTAGGTAGGTAGAGAAAAAAAGCAACTGAGCTAACCACCATGGTTAGCTAGTGAACTGCAACCCAACAGAAAACTGTTTCCTGACCATTTATCATTCATCCTTCATGGTACTCAGGTGGGTGCTAGTTCACTGTGGCCCCATGTAACCTATCCTACAAACCATCCTACTTCCACCTCACACCTCCTAGGGTAATCACCCATTTAATAAGTAGGAAAGGATCATAAGTAAGTAGGTAAGGCTGTTGGTGACTACTAGGTAGATAGATATGTGCGATCCAGGGTTAGGACATACCTAACTACGGTGGTTAGCTATGGGGCATACAACGGAAAAAACTGTTTCATGTCCACATACCATGCATCATTCATGGTAGGCTGGTCAATCCTGGTTCACTCTAGCCCGTTAAGCCCACCTTCAAATCAGGCCCTTTTCCCATTACTTTGGGTTTTGTGGTTCTTGCACTGATCAGATCACTGCAGAATCCAGACTGCTTGCAATTGTAACTCATCACAACTGCTTGTTATGTGGGTATGAAGTAGGCTATTTTGCAGTGCAAAACTTTGGAAAATTTGTTGCAAATTCAATGATTTTTTTGGGGAAAAATCCCACCCCCCCCCCCCCCCTTTCCTCCCTGCCCCCCAAAAAGATCCATACATGGTTCAAGTAGGTAGTAAAAAAATGCAAGGACATTTAAATTCTTTCCTTTCATATATTTTAATAGCCAAATTTGGCTAAATCAGTTTACGGATGATCACCACCTTGTCTACATCACAAAATTGTGGAAAAAATAAAATCACTGGTACCAAGGTCACCCTTTTTTTTCCTATTTCCTGCATGCACATTAGAGTTATCCTTAAAGTCACCCTGTCTTTGGGCCTGCTTTTGCCCTCTCATGCTGAGTTTTGGGAGACAAAAGAAGAGACAGACTACCTAGTGATACTCTAAATTCACAAATACCAGTTGAAATGCTTCCTGTCAAATCTGTAAACATAAACCCACCAGAACTCCTGATTTTGTTCTTTGCTCCTTCAGGGACAAGATTGGAACCTGAGACCTCTTATGCCAAACAAAGTGACCAGTCTGACCACCCAGCCATACTCTTGGAGAGAGGATCTAGCACATGGTTTCTTATGGGTCCTCCCAAATTTTGGAGGTCACATAAGTAGTAGTCATAGTGTATGTTGGGGTGGACAATTGCAGACCAAAGTTTGCAAATGTTTAAAACATCTGGGTGTTGTCAGTGAATGTGTTCACAAAGACATTGGATGACACATTAGTGGAATGGAACCATGTAATGCACCCATGTTTTGGTGTATCATTGGTCTGTAATAACTGACTTGTGCATCCCATGATATCAACTTAAGCATCCAATGTTGTAACCATTAAATATTTGTTGGCCAGATTTTGAGGCCTGACCACAGAAAAAGGCGGTTGTGAATGGTGTAATGGGTTTTTCTTTTTGGAAATAATGGGCCCACGTTGCCACATTATGAGGAAAAATGGGTTGATGTCACCATATTTAGACAATAGATTCTACTATCATGTGGCCAACATGTATCAGGATTTCTTAACTTTTCTGCTTCAATCCTACATACAGGTTGAAGAGACAAGAACATGAACCAGGAAACAATACACACTGTGGAGTTCCAAAGTTTTCTGCTCTGCAGGTCTTGAACCATGCAAGGTGGGCTTGATGTTGCAAACAGTGTTGGGCAGGTAACTTATTTGAACAAATTGTTGATTCCAGTTGTTTCCCAATTCATAAAAGCCTCCGACAAGATTTATAGTGTATTTAAAGGAACTCGTGGGGCATTTTTGGAAAATTAAACGCCTACACCTGCAGGCATTCTGTTTTCTGAAATGCCTTTATATATATACATATAAATAAATTTCCATCATGGGACAATTTTTATTTTTTTAATTTCAATTTTTATGCCATATAACTGCCTTGGCCACATGCTTTACTGGAATTGGCAAAGAGCGCATGGTCTTCTGGGCGGTTATCTGACTTTTTTCTTCTTTTTTTTTTTTGAGAACCATGTTTTATCTCAAAACCCAGATATTTGATTTTTCTGAGAACCTTGGTTATGAACCTTAGTAATCATCTTGATACCCAACAGGGGTTTGGTGCAGTTTCTAAAACCCACCCAAATCGGGTTGCAACCTTATTTTGATACTAGCTGGTACCAGACTTAGGTCATACCAGACTGGTTGGGTATTTAATACCAGTGTTCATACCAGTATTGATATCAGTCTCTGACCCTATATACCAAACCAACACTACTACTAACACCCCACTAGCCCTTACCTAGCTCGGTGCTGCCCACCAACAGAAGTAATTATTTTGCCCTTGCCTGACCACTATTAAGGTAGATTCTTTTTTCTTTCTTTTTTTCTTTTTTAATTTTTAATTTTTCCAAAAAAAAAAATTTGGTCACAGTGAGATCTCCCAAACCGTAGTGCTCTTTTGTTGCACTCTTGGTACCCTTGGAAAGCTCTTGTTGACTAAGGATGCACCAGCATGGTTCATAGCTCTGTAATGCAGGAAATAATGAATATTGAACAATTTTTTCATTGAAAATTCAATAAAATCAAAACTAAAAGAATTTAAGCAAATTGGAGCATGCTCTTGGTAGTGTTGGAAACCCCTCAATGCTGAGGTTTTCATGGAGCTGATTTTGTAACTTTTAGACCTAAGGTGCAAAACAGATTGAAAGTCAATAGTCTAAACCCTTTCAATAGTCTTTGTCGTTGAAAATTTACTATTTAGTATGTCATGAAATTATAATTAAATTTTTATTACAGACTTTTACACTAAAGAAGGTGTATCATTTGCCCTTTCAAAATTCATTCAATATTACAAGACATGCTCAACAGCACAAGCCATACAAGATTGTATTATGTAAGTGCAACTATTAGGAGCATTATTTTTAAAAATCTTTGGTTACAAAATAATTCATGGAATAACAAACAAGGATTGAATTGCGGACCTTGCTCCTTTTTTAAACCCCTCAACGGTTGAGTTTTACAAAGCCAAATTTCCCTTCCAAAGCTTGAGAGGGAAATTGTGCTTTTGAACGAGAACTATGCTTTTTTTAATGCCCATCCTTCCACTTGCTTCTACTTTCTTTTATTCATGTTGTGTGTTGCTACTAACTATGCATCCTCCCGGGTTTTGCCACCTTCCATCCACTTGAAATGTCGAAGGAATTTTTTTAAATGATATCGACAAAGTTCAATACTTAAATAATCTAACAGCCCAATCCTTGTTCATTACCTGACATAAAAATCTAAAACTTTAAATAAGGGAGGATTACTTGCAAGAGCCATGGTGATGGTGTTTTGGGCACTCTTTGAGTTCAATAACATTTTCTACTTGCATTGTTCATGTTGTTTTTTTTCTTCTCGTTTTGATAATGTTCTTCTTTCTATAGGTTGGGCTTCTGATTGCTTTCAATAAATAAAAGTGATTTTGTTTTAGGGTAGTAGTTTCTAGTGCTTGGGGTGTATGTTGCTTATTTCTTTGTTTGGTTTGAGGAAATGATTTAGATCTAAATCTCTTTTATTTATGTGGGTGGCATTTTGGACATGTTAACAATAACATTTTCAAAGTAGTGTTATGAGCTCTAGTTCTTTCGATTGATGCACAAAATGAGTTGGTAGTGATTCAATCAAAGATTCAAAAGGACAAAGACACAAATCAAGTCATGCATGTAGACTTAAACTGTTTAAGGCTTTTCTTAAAGGAGTATATTGCTATCATAAAAAAATGTTGACATTAGAAAACAATTCTTCACTATGAGAAAAAAGGGTGTTGTGTAACTGGCCTTGCAACTCATCATATTTATATGTTGTAAGTGCTAACGGACAAGTTGCATGAATTACAGAATTGCAACTCACCATATATACAATGCAACTCATTGTAGCTTAATTACAACATAATCAAAACAACTCATTTTCAACTACTATGAAACTCCATTATAATTGCACACATGATGTTATGCTGACATCATTAATTGTCATCCATCTATTAAAATCTAACATGTGACATTACACATTTTTTTTTAAAAAAAATATTAATCTTCATTGTCCATTATGATTATTAATGATGATCCAAGATTTTGACATGTGGCATAATAAAAAAATTGCCACATGGCATATTAATTATATTTTTTAAAAATTATATATATATATATAATAACTAGGTAGGTCGTACATAACCATAAGTAAGTAGGTTGGTAGGTCTTAAAACCTACATACCTACATATTTATTTAGGACCTACCTACCTACCTACCTACCTAAATAGGGAAGTAAATAAGTAGGAAAGCACAAGACTAAGTGCACTAAAGAATAATCATGAAATTTTATTTTTTATTTTATTTTTTATTTTATGTTTTGCCTTTAGGTTAAACTTTTTTAAATTCATCCCAAAATGACACATCTATGTTAATGTGAGAACATAAAGAACAAGCCTTCTTTATATAGTTTGTAACATGGGATTCAAAGACAAAACACATGGGTTAAATCTTTTAATTATTCATTAGTTACAAATTGAATTGTAATTATAACACTTAAGCGTTCAAGGTAGGCCAAATCCAAGGGGGGGGGGTTCCATTGTTTTTGGTGTTTAAATAAAACTTGAACCCTTCCTATTGGCAAATCTAGTGCACTGAAAATTGTCAAAAACAAAATAGAATTGAAAATGTTATGGCCCCTTAAAATAAAGGGGGTCAAGAACTCAAGAAAGTAAACCACCAAATGTTACAAAGACTGGTTCCCAAACACCAACAAAAATCCTTGTATGTTGCTCTATTACTATTAGAATTCAAAAATGATTTGTAGACTTTTGGTGGCACTCCTATAGCACTTTAAATCGTTTAAAATGAATAAGAAATAAAAAAGTTATGAGGTTTGAAAATAGGAAGGGTCCAAAATGAAAAAAAGGGAAAAAAAAAACATGTTTTGTAAATTGGAAAGTTTATTTTTCTTCTTGTTATTTTTACATTACTCATTTGCCTTTGCACTTCAAAGATGATTTCTAAAACTTGAAGTAACATTCCCATGATATTTTAAATCACTCAAAATGAAACACATATGATGAAAATATAAATAACTAATGAATATGTATCCTTATTAAGTTATAAATAATTATATTATAATCATAACATAGTTGAACAATAGTACTAATTGTATCAATGGGAATCATAATTAAAAACTAATTACAAATGGGTGGTGGAAATGTGGACACATGGCATGATTACATGTATGTACATTGTACACTAGTTGCAACATAATTGTTGTTTTAGTTACACATTTATAATAGTTGTAAAGTAGTTGCCACATGTGACTATAATGCAACTCTTGAAAAAATCAAACATGGTTGACTACATATGTATGTACAATGTGTATAAATTATCGTATAAAAAACCCATTTTCAATTCACTTGCAACTATAATACAACTAATTGATTTTCTAACCCAGTAATATATTTATTGATACACCGTATTTTTAAGGGGATAATTGCATAATAGTTGTAATACCCAAGGGATAACTACATAACAGTTATATATAAGTTGTTTTTTGAGTTTTAATTGTAAGGTAGGGTGGTTTCAATGGACACGATTTCTCATAATGGTTGTTGCACTCAATTTTTGTAATTAAAAATTATCATTTGCAATGAAAAAATAATTGTAAATGACATTTTAATTACAAAAATTGATTGTTAATGTTAGTTTTTTTAAAAACATGATTTTTTTAATTAATTTAATTACAAAAATTGGTTGTAAATGACATTTTTTTCTTTTAATGAAATTTGTGAAATTAATAAAATACCATAGGATGACCTACTAATGGAAGTGTTTTACAGGAAATAGATTACCATTCTCAACATATTGTTACTCATTAATTTTGTATGTTGAAAAATTCTTACACATCAAGTTATTAACTAAATTGTGTTCATGAATAAACAATCACTAAGACGATTTTTTTTTAAATGACTATGTTTACTACTAGATTTATAGTTGTATAGGATTAAATGACTATGATCAATAGAATCATGCCATAAAACTTGTTTAAACAACTCAACATAATGTGGTGTCATGTTATATCCAAAACAACTATGTGTAATGTTCACATGCATCTACATTTAAAATAAAAATATGTAATCATCTTATAATCATTTAAGACACAAGTTTTAAATGTCATAAAAAGGAATTGAACCCTCAATTCCATGGCCACAAACCAACTCCTTAATTGTCCAACCAATATTTCAATTTGTGATACATTATGTTATCACATAAATATAAACGTATACATATATAATCTTATGCATTATCATATCATTATTTAATTATGTAATTTCACAATGAAATTAATTTCAAGATATAAGTACATAATTATAATTTATTTTATTCAAATTTAATTTTTAAATTCTGATTTCAGTTATAAATTGAATATAATTAATTAATATTTGTAACTTGATTTATAATTAATAATAAAAGTAAATTTGTATATTTATTTCAATAATTTCATTGTAAAGTTTTTAACTATAAACATACACATATATATCACATGATTTCATTTTTTTAGCAAATTTAATTATCATTGATTAAACCGTCATAAATGTATGCATGTCATTTGTAAAAATAAAAAATTAAATTGTAACATTTTTATAAATCCCTAAAAAATGATTCCACTTGAACTTCATGTATGTACATATGTTTTCATGTAATGCATACGTGACTATTACCATTACAAAATGACCTATGAAAAACTTTACAAATGTGTATTATCAAATGACCTATGAAAAACTTTACGAATGTACTATTAGATTGCAAATACACATTTGCAATATTCTTTGATACTATTAAACACATCTAAAAAGCACTCAAATTTTCATTTTTTATTTTTATTTTTTTATAAAAAATGAAGGTTTAAAAAAAGTTCATGAGTCATTTTCAACATGTAAATGTGATGCAATGTATATGTTGTTTAACAAAACCTTGTAGCTTATAATATAAAAAATTAAACTTGAAAATGTTAACATGTTTTGGTATGATTGAAATTATGACAAATTTTCAAGACAAAACACAAAATCTGAAAATTTGTGCACTTTCAAAAATTCATATTTCTCCAAATTTTATTATAAAAAAACATATGACATATTGGGGCAACTATAAATATAATATATAAAAAGTTTCAAAACACTTTATTTGAAAATTCCTCTTTAGGAAAACATGTTTTTTGGGTAAAAGGACCCCAAAAAGGACAATAGTTCTAAATGCAAAGTAAACACATTAGTTCATTATGTGTTCTTTGGACCCACAACTATGTTATGACTACAATTATGCTAATTTGATTACATATTTACAACCATGTGACAAAATTACAGATGTTAAATGTAAAGTGATGGACATTATTTTTCCACATCATATCTTAAATAATATTACAAGTTGTTTAGTAGGTGGTTGTATAAGACACCAATCATTTTAATATCATATGCCATATCATAATGTCATATGTTATATCATGTCATAGTTATTGCTGTTGGTTATTCATTTTAATAACTTTATATAATTTTTTGTTTGTTTGTATATAATATTGAATACAGTCCCAAATTATGTTGAGCATATATTCCATTCATTCACAAGTTGTAAGAACCACTAGATTACAAATACACATATTGCCACATAAGCTAGATAGTTACAAATATGATTCATAGTTGTTTTTTTAGTTGTTGAGGACGATTAGTTGTTTAAGAAGTGATTACATACAACATGAATTATTCTAGTGAGTGACGATTAAGGTCATCAACTTTTGTATGGATGCAAGGAGGGGTTTCATGTATTTGAGTTTTACAATTCTTAAAGGAACCAAGAAATTGTTCATGATAGCTCTTCACAAGACACCATGGAAAACTACAATCTACCAAGAATGGGTACCATAATTCAATCCAAAACTTTTGCAAGGCTTAAGGATCCTAATGTGGTGCACTTTAATTATGTTACCATTTGAATACTTATCCATACAAGGAACAAAGTGTGCAATGGATGCTACACATAATGGAAGATTAAAAATTGGTGGGAGGGTTAAGAAAAGAGAATCATACCATTAAGGAATGCACACAAGTCACATCAAAGGACTAAAGTGGAAACCAAAGGAGATTCAAGGTTAAAGAATTAATCGATCAAGCTTGAAGGTAGATAATGATGGTTTTATAAAAGTGGCAATGAGGAAGCATACAAATAAGACAAAAAAAGCCCCAACAAAAGTTGAAGCTCAACACTAGCTTGGAAATTTGTAAAGCAATAGGGGTAAGGAGGTTGTTGTGATGCCTCAAGTTCATGGCTTTGATGTAGTGTGTACAAAAGGGGCCAAGAAACCAAAAGTGATAGGTGACCAAAGGACAACAAATAACAAAGATTCACAGGGTCAAGAATGTGGAGATGGAGACAATTGCAAATTATGTTAATATGTTCATTGACTTAGTTGAAGAAGGACGAATGCAAATTACCATTCCCATAATTTGGTCACCTAGGAAGGTGAGAGGCAACCAAAAAGTAGTAGGATGTATGGAGAGTTTTGAGAGTGAAGAAGGAAGTGAAAACAAAAGGGAGGATCAAATTTCAGTTACATAGATAACCTTTATAATGTTCAAGATAAAGAAGGACAACAAGATGGGACCCCAAGTAATACTTCCCAAACCATGAACAAAACTTCATGAAGTTACACACAATATCATACAATGTTTGTGGACTCAACTTGGAAGGAGAAGTTCACAAATTGCATTATTTTTTTCAAGGGCTATCCCCACAAGTTAATTTACAAGAACATAAATTTAGGCAAAAAAAAGCTAAAATAGTTGTAAAAATGTTATGGCTTGACATTCAAACTTGGTTAAAAGAAGTTGACAAGGGTTACATTTCAAAAATTCAACAAGGCGAGGTGGGAAAGGGTGACACTTTCAATTTAATGGACCCGAAATGGGGGAAATTTGTGATAGAACATTGGACAATAGGTGGTAATAGAGTGTAAGGGATCAAGTTGACGAAATTATCTTATGGTGATTTAGGTATCATCAACATCTACACACTTAATAATCTGATAGTTAAAGACAATCAAGGAAAATTATAGTGCAATGGACCAAAATGTATGTTATAATCATTATTTTTTATAAGTGATGAAATGTAATCAAAGGTTACATTACACCAATATGCATCCAAGTTCACATATGTTTCACTAAATTTTGAGTGACATTAGACAAATTTACCATGGTGAAAATGACCAACCCCTTACTGAACAAGGATTAGTTGCTACAAACATGTGAATTCATTAATAGTTAATCAAGTTCATTAATAATTAATTAGAAACCTAAGCTAGGCACTTAGGAACCTTCACTAAATTATCTAGCTTAAGTTAGGAACCTAGCCCACCAACCAAAAGTGCAAATGTGAAAGTTTGAATCATTCACCTCTTTTCACCTCCATGTTTAAGAAACAAGTCCTTAACTATTGAACCGCTATTTAAATGAATGATATTTTTTTGTCATGACATATTATTAACATGCAAAAGAAAAAAATGAACTGCACCCACTTGCTTAAAATACTACTTTTGGGGAATATTTTAAAAAAATTCTTCAAAAAATTCTTCAAATTTTTTTAAATTATTTATATTATTATGTCAAACTTTATGCAAAGATTTCAAGATGTATGTAATTTTCAAAAGTTTTGAAGTTTATTTATAAGTCCTTTTAGTGTTAAAATCCATGCATTACAATGCATAATGAATGTTTTTCAAAATTAATTCACATGTTCCAATGATATATTATGAACCATATTATATAAAAAATATCTTATACTTTTAACACCAAATTAATTTATCATTTTTAAACGTGAAAAACTAAACATGTGTTACATTTGTTATGGTTTGTGTTAATGTGACTACACCCATTATGCACATTCTTTTTTACCCTAATCTATTATAAGCTATTCTTGGTTATTCTATCATAAGTTATTATATCGTAGGTTATTATTGGTTATTTTACTGTAAACTATTATTGACTATTATTGGCTATTTTATCATAAGCTATTGTTGGTTATTTTAGGTTATTTTATTGTAAGCTATTGTCAACTATTTTAGGTTATTTTACAATAGGCTATTATTGGCTATTTTATTATAAATTATTGTTGGTTATTCTAAGCTACTTTATGATGGGTTATTATTGGATATTATATCGTAAACTATTGTTGGGTATTATATTATAAGTTTTTTTTAGCTATTTTATGTTATTCTAAGTTATTACACCTTAGGATAAAATAACCTATAATAACATAAAATATAATGAGCTTGAATAGCCTAAGGTATAAGTTGAAATAACATATAATAACATAGAACATAACTTAAAATAACTTAGGTTAACATAAAATAACATAGGGTATAGCTTAGAGTAGCTTAAAGTAGTTTAAAATATTTAAAACAACAACATAAAAATAAACCTATTTACGATCATGAACTATTCAATTAATAATGAATTATATCAATTAGTAGTGAAACATGATGTTTACATAGTGACCTTATAATGAAATAACTTTAATTAAGGTGAAATCACTAAAATGGGGTGTCCCTATTTCACTTTTAAAATGGCATAGTGATTGAAGTCAATGAATTGAATGAATTGCACTCGAATTTTCTATTAATGATATAGGATAATTTTATTGATTTTTTTATGACTTAATTTCAAATATGTATGGTAGTTTATATGTGTAATGTAATTCATTAATAAAAAATTCAATTAAAAAAATTACATTATCATTTTGAATTCTTAAATCTATAAATATGTTTTGTTATAGATTATAAATATGAATATGGACTTTGTGTCCTTTGGAAAAAAAATAAGTTTTATAATTTCAATCACATGAGTTCATTAAACATATTATAAATTACATGTGCAAATCAAAATTTGATAAATACATATTTTTATGTTTTTACATGCATGCTCTAAATGAAGCATTTCAGAAAATTCATAAAGGACATGAAAATGAATAATTAGGAAAATTTGTTTTTAAGAATAATATGTGTGTATTATCATAATTAAAAATGGTGTGAAACCAATGATATCATTCAATAAAGGTTAAGGCATGATAAACATTTAACAATTGGAAAAATAAATAAATAAATGAAATGAAGAAAAAACTCACATTGATATTAGCCATTATAGTAAATTTTTATAGGCAAAAACATTATAAATCAAGGTGATTTAATCATTTAAAAATAAGTTATGGACTTTAAAAAATGAATGTAATGTGAAAGCTTAAAATTATGAGAGGCCTAACAAAGGGATTGCAAAACTTGTGTATTCATGTGTGGACTTGCATTTGCCATCAAGTGTTCATTTTGACAAATGAACATTAGATATTTTGAGTAGACAAAAGACTAGATCCACAACTTTTATGCATGTTTAATTAGAAGGCACTATTTTTCACAAAGATGTAAAAATAATCAAATTTTACAAACATTTTGTAAGTGTATTTGATTTTTGTAAGGAAGAACTAGAGTTAAGGCACAAGTTGGAGCTCACAAATGTGGATCTTCAAAAGGTAATTCATGACAAGGTGCAACAATAGAATGTGGGACTCTTGAAAAGTAGGATCCAAGATCTTGAGGAGGTAAAGCCAGTAGGTTTTAGCAAATACAAGCCATGGTTAGGTGGAAGTTCAAAGGTAGCACTATTAACAAAAAAAAATTTGTTGCAATTAAACCAATATTTAACAACACGGTCATTTCAACTCTTAAGGATGAAAAAGGCTCTATAGTAACCAAGGAAATGCAAATAGAACAAGTATGCTATAATTTTTACAAGATGAAATTCCTAGACAAATACTATTGTAAAGTCCTAGATTTTTTAAGCACTCCCAAGAAAATTCACAAATTCAATGAACTCTACATTTGTTAAGTGAATCTCCATGGAAGAACTTCATTAAGTTGCAATATCCATGGCCAAGGGTAAGTCCCTTGGTCCAAATTGGGTTGGGGTAATGTGACCTGAACCTACATTAGCAAATTAATTTGTGTGATTCAGCCCTAATTTAACAAAGTTTTAAACTACTAGATGATTTATTTCATCAAATGTGACTAGTGAAAAGTGCCAAAGGAAGAGACAATTGGTATCATGGGAGTTTGAGGAGCCACTCTCCACTTCTCTATGTTTTGTTATTTTTCTTATGTTTTTGTTGTTTATAGCTTATGAGTTTTAGTTTGTATTTTTCATGGAATGTTGGCGCCTTGCGCATGAAGTAGCAATGGAGCTTGGTTTTTGAAAAAAAAATTTGTTATGAAGATGAAGATGAGGTGAAGAGGTTGGCAATGCGCTTGGTGGTGGAGGAAGATAAATATTTGAAGGCAGAAAAAACTAAGCATTCTTGGTTTTCAAACTTTTTCTTTGATTTTATGGTCTTTTGTTTTATTGTTGTGAGTGTTGGGAAGAATGCCCAAGCTCAATTATGTAGACATTTCGCCTTTTAATTTCAAAAACTCCGTTGTGTTGAAGTTAGTAGGTAGAACATTGTATGTTAATGCATTAAACCAAAATGTGTCTTAGTTCATTTTGGGTTTCATTAGATTTTGAATGAATTTGGACTTTACCATGGTGAAATTGATCAAACCCCTAGTGAAGTGAATTGGTTCATTGGTACCTAGTGAAACAATGTTACTCTCAAATGAAATACAAATTTACCAAGTCATTTCACTTGTTAATTAATTAATTAGGCAACATGGAAATTAATTAAACTTAAATTATTAAATATATAATATTATTGATAATTTCATGATTTTTAGCCTATGAAGTATTAACACGTGTCAATATTTAGGCTAGGTTAAAAACCTAGCCTAGGTACATAGGCCACATAATCAACCTAAGTACCTATTTTAAGGAACTACATAGGAGAATATTCATTCAATTTATCACTATTGACCACACACACACCATTTGTGAAGTTTGATCCCTTGACCTTTAAGAAGGAAACAAACACCCCTACCATGAAGCCACCCCACTTGTTGCGATAATACGTTACATTGCATTTTATTTATTAAATACTTCATTTTAAACATTACAAAAACTTTAACTTTGAAAATTCATATTTTATTGAAATTTTGTCTAAATGAAATGATTCAAGTTTTTTTTAAAAAACAATTTAGTAATGTACATAATGACATTTATTTCATTTTGAAAGTGTAAAATAATTTGAATAATGTTTTTGTTGAATATCACTATTCAATAACATTTCAATGACCATTGGTTTGAAGAAGAAAATGTTTAATAAATGGATAAGATTTTTGTTAATATAACAATACTACCTATGTTACGTTATTTTCAGTTATTATAAGGCTCTTTTTCATTAATCTAAATTATTTCAACCTATAATATTTACGACTATTTATGGTTATTTTCAGTTAGTTTTGGTTATTTTTAACTATTTCACCTTATGCTACTTTTGGTTATTTTAAGTTACTTTTGGCTATTTTAGCCTATTTCACTTTAAGTTATTTTTGGTTATTGTAAATTATTTTTGGCTACTGAAAGTTATTTCACCCTAGATTATTTTTGGTAATTTTAAGTAATTTTAATATATGGTTATGGTTATTCTATTGGTGGCTATTTTATTGTAGGCCATTAGTGGTTATTTTATTGGTGGTTATTAATGGTTATTTTATTTGTGGTTATTAGTAGTTATTTTATTAATGGTTATTGGTGGCTATTATATTAGTGACTATTGGTGGCTATTCTATTGGTAGTTATTAGTGGCTATTGTTAGTTATTTAAAATTATATTACGACTATTGGTGGTTATTGTATTATAAGTTATTGTTGGTTATTCTATGGTATATTACGGCTATTGATGACTATTTTATTATAAGTTATTGTTGGATATTTTAGGCTATGTTATCATAGGCTATTGGTAGTTATTTTATTGTAGGTTATTCTAAATTATTTTACTTTAAGTCACTATATTTTATTTTAGATTATTTATAGTCATTATAATTAAGATAAAATAATTTATAATAACATAAAATAGAATGACCTTGAATAATTTAAAGTATAATTTGAAATAACATATATTAACTTAAAATAAAATAACCCAAGGTTAGTTGAATAATTTAATTTAAAATAACTTGAAAGTTTATAACAAGTTATTTAGGATACCTTAAAGCAAAATAACGTATAATAATTTAAGGTATAATAGTTTATAATAATTTATAATAACTTATAATAACGTAAGGGATAAAATAAAATAACTAAGGTAGCCTAAAATAATACAGGGTATATCATAAAGTAACATATATAGGGTATTTAAAACAACATAGAAATAAACCTATTTACCATAGTAAGTTATAATAATGAATTATGTCAACTAGTAATGAAACACAATGTTTACATAGTGATATTATAATGAAATAACTTTAACCAAGGTGAAATCATTAAAGTGCAATGAACTTATTTCACTTTTAAGGTCCCATAATGATTTCGACTAGTGAATTACACCCCACTTTTGTACTAATGATGTGTTGGTAGAAACCTAAGACGAAAATGATGAAAGGATGAAGGGGGTTAGTGGGTTAGCTTGTTATGTGACATATTGCTCAAGTTTAATGTGCTTGGGTACTTTTGTCAAAATTGGTGGAAAATTTAACACTTCCATGTCTAAGGCATGAACATAATTAGTTGCACTGCGGAATTATAGAAGGAGTGAAAGTAACAGTGGCTGAAGTTTTTTGTTTGATGTATTTAGTTTCCACCAGATTTGGGTGTTAACTTTATATGAACTTTACTTTGCTGGATTACCCACAACTAATAAGTCATGATAACCCATTTAGAGAGGAGATTTGGAAAGAGCTTATTCGTCAAAGGTCTAGGTCCTATTATTGTGTTATTTATGTATTTGAATTGATTCAAATGATTGCTCACATTTTGTAATACAAATGAATTGAATGGTTAATGTTGAAATCTTCATTTGATACAAAAGCATGGGTAACATTCAAGTGTTACCTTTTTTTTATATGAAAGCTTGTCGGTTAGAATAGAATAATACGTACATAAGTTACTATAAGATTAGTTTGAGTTGAGATGCATAGAAGATGTTAAATTATAGTGACAGTGGGCATGACCTTACCACCCAAAAACTATTTGAACATCAAATCATCAGTAGGTTTGACCATCGAAGCACAGAACAAAATCCAATTGTAGGGTATTTAAAACTATGTTTGCTTGGTTTTGGTGTGGTGAGAATTGTGGGGTTGATCCAAGGAAAGTTGAGGTTGGAAATCTTGGGATCAAAATCCATCATAGAGGATTTGATACACAGGCCCAAGTATGGATTAAAATTTGTGATGGAGCTAAGGAATGGATCAACATTGCATAATTTTAGTTTAGGTTTTTTTTCACCTTTTACATTCCCTAATATTGATGTTGCAAGATTTGACGAAAGAAATGAAATTCCTGGGGTTGGGGATATTTGGATACCCAATGACTATGCTTCTCCTAATTACTTCATTAGATTCTTCATACTAGAAATAAAAAGGTTGTTTTAAATAGGAAACAAAATTTTGAAAGTAGACATTGGAAGAAGCACCTCCAAACTCATAAGTTGGAGGCTTTGTTCAAACTTAGATCAAGGAATCAAATGGCAATTGGAGGGTGTAGATGAATAGTTGTATGCCATTCAGTTTCTAACATTTTCAGTCCCTTGGTTGAAGGAAAATGAACAAACTTTTTTTCACAAAATGTTTTAACAAGATTAATTGACAATGTTGATGATGAGCCATGAATAGAAGAATTTAGTTTTGGGTTTCAACTTTTGATGAGGTAAAGTTTTATATGGAATCAAGCATTGGGACAATAATCATGAGGGTTACTAGCTTTGCAAATATCATAATTATAAGGTTTGATCTGGCAATTGTAGAAGTTAATGATATTACCATAGGGGTTCTTCATGTTGGCTTTTTTACAAAAATAGCTTTTTGGTTGAAAACCCACTTAGATCCTAATGGGCAACAGTGGTCCATCCTACAAACTTCAAAAGCTTTTGCCCTTTTGAAACAACTTGGAGTTCAATGGGTAATTATAGAGAAAATTATTGTAGTATTTAGGGTAGGAAATATTTGGATTCTAGTAGATACTGGTAATAAGGAATTGTTGTGAACAATTCTACAAACCAGAATTAAATAATAGGATTAAAGCAAGAAACAACATTTTGAAAATTGCCAATTTTGGTAAGCTTTCTCATATGTTTTGTTAGTTTTATTGTACCGATCTATATGGGCATCTCTTTTGGAGATACGCTGGTAGAAGTGATATGGATTACAACATAAGAGTAGGTAATAATAGATTACAATTTGTGGAGTTTGAGGAAAAGGAAGATGAAGTAGAATTATTGATCAGGTGTGTTTGGTGATAACTTTCATTAAATAGGATGATTAGTCCAAAAGGTATGGATGAGCTTTTTTGGGACAAGGACATGGAAGATGTTTTTCATTGGATAGAAAGCCTTTAAATGGCTATAAAGGTTAGGGAGTTGGATGAAGATAAGCTTTTCAAAATTGCCAGTTCAACTTGAAAAGCAAGGCCTAGGACTAGTACTAGCAGCTTGACCCACCACCTAAAAATTAAAAGTCTTTGCAAGCTTTGTTACACTTGAAGTATGGTGTATATGATGAGGATGAATTAAGAATGAAAATAGACATAATCAAGCAAGAACCCAAGCATAGGGTTCAATTATATTACAACAGGTTTGCGAAATTGTTTGTCAAGGGCAAAATTCCAGATGTAGAAAGGTGAAGGTGATTTTTGGCCAAGTTAAGACCATAATTGAGGAAGTGCTAGTAGTCAGAATGTATTAAGACATGGATGAACTATTAGCAACTACAATTGAAGTGGATAAAGTTTTGGGTGAAATTGCAAAGACTTCTTATTAGCCTCAACATGAAGAAAGGGAGGAAGAATTGGCACTAGGAGAAACTAGCACTAACAAACATTTACAAGTTCTAAATGAAACACTGGTGAACTATTTTTAGAAAGGGATAGATGGCAAGGTGGTACCTACCTTGGGAAGGAACAACACCATATAGTGTTAATTCTGCAAGTCAAAAGAACACATCACATTTGCATGCCCTAAGTTCACTTATTTAAGGCCAAAATGCACCAAATGTGGTGGGGGGCATAGAAAAGAGAATTACAGATTGAAACGTTTTTTTTGCTCAGACATGGGGGCACATAGAAGATTGGTGTTGGAAAAAAAATGGTAAAGGTCCATTTACTTTTATTAACTTTCTAAAAGTAATGGTGAATGATGAGGAGGCTATTATGGTAGAGTTGAACCGTTTGTGTGGAACAAAACACAACATTTTTTATAATGTTATGATGTCTAAAAAAAGGTTACCCATGCAAGCATCCACATTTGGTGTGGGAGCTGAAGAAGCACTTAGAGAAGAAGGTAAAGAAGTTGGACATGAGGGAATTGATGGAAGCATTAGGTTACCCATGTTGTTAAAGGAAAAATTTCTTTAACCCCAATGGAAACCATCTCAATTGTCCCTGGTGAATAGGAGTCTTGGAAGGTCTTGTTAAGTTGGCTAGGGAAAAAAAAAATGTTGAAATAGCACAATCCTAGGTAGCTGCTATGATACCTACCACTATTATCATAACAGTCTACATCAACAAAACAAATTAAAATAAGATTCTCCATTTGGTTGTTGAGATTAATTAGGCATTATTAGAAGGCTTGATTGATACTAGAGCCGCAATGTCAGTAAAGGCTACAAGTGTGGTAAGGGAACTTGGAATCACGCATTTGGTTTCAAGGCATGAAACATAAAAAATAGCTTCTAAGATGATGAGTCAAGCACTTGGAAAAATCACCAATATACCTGTGACTATGGGCGGGGCAGTGTGTCAGATGGTTTTCCTTGTGGTTGATATTGACAACTATGACTTGTTATTGGGACTTGATTTTCTTATGAAAATTCGGGCTATGGTTGATGTTAAGAAGGAAGTAATACAAGTATGGAATGGACCAAGTGTTGTAGTGGAAATTCTGCTTATCAACATTGTGAATATGTTGCAACTAGTTACGAAACGAAAGGAAGAAGACCTTTACAAGCTAAACAACCTAAGTTTGGAAAATTTGCATATGGGAAAAGTAGAAACCCATAGTTTCTAACCCATAGTAGTATTAGAAACAAAAGTAGGTGATAGCCTATGCTAGCAAAGGATTATCTCTTGTAGAAAAGTGATTTCACCTTATGGAAGGAGAATGTTATGCCCTTGTCTAGGGTATAACACACTTTCAACAATACCTTCATCAAACATTCTTTCTATGAAGAATAAACCACAAACCCTTAAAATGGCTTGCTACAATTTTAGATGCTTATGGATGAAAGGGGAGGTGGATCTCGATGCTATAGGACTTTCATTTAAAAATTATCCATTGTGTTGGAGCTAAACACTCCAATATGGATGTGTTGAACAAAAATCTAGTGGGGAGTTATGAGGTTGATGAAGAGTTTGGTAGTGAGATTCAAGACTTGGGTGGCACCAATCAGGAGATTCCCAAACCATAGATTGCTAAGGAAGCTAAAACTATCATTAACCTATTCATTCTTATAAAAGTGGATGTGGGAAATTACAGTGAGGAAGTTGAAGAGAAAGGAAAAGAACTAGTGCTTTATTAGAATGAAAAACAAGGGAAATAAGAGATTAGCAAAAGAAAAATGGATCTCTAGCAAAACTATTGGGATTTGGTATATGAGGCACATGTTTTGTTTGATTAAGCTAAAAACTAGATGATGCCCAAAATAAAAAAGATGAACATGAACGTCATTTGGACATATGGGAAGATTTGTTGAGCATGAAATTACTCATTGGTAGTATGTTACAACTACATGAACATCCTCTTCATTATTAGAATTCCTATTTTTTCAAACTGACAAAGTTGACTAGATGGGTTTTTTTTATTGAAATACATGTATTTTTTACTAAACGCCAAGGGTTTGAATGACAACGGGTATTTCTTGACTAATCAATTTGATTAGTGACCAATTTGATAATTAGTCAAATCAAACATCTAGTCAAATTGGACTTAAAAATACCACCTATTTAAATTGGTTAATGGCCTAGTCAATAAGACCACCCAATCTAGTTAAATTAGTAAGCGCCCTAGTCAATAAAGACACCTATTATATTCAATCATTAGGGCTAACTAAGTAGGCCTAGTCAAAGTGGCCAATGGCTTAGTCAAAAAGGTCAATTACAAATTCTAATACTAGTTGGGTATCTTTGAACTACATTTAACATTTTGATTATGTTTGACCAATTAGAAAAAGTTTGGAAAATATAAAAGTTAGCTAATCATAATTAAATGAACCATGGTTACTATAAGCATAACTAAATTAAATATATTTATTTTTAACATATTAATATATTACTTTAATAAATTTAACCATAATCAATAGACCCATAATTAATTTAAAATTATTGTTAATTTAACCAAGGTTGGTTTTTCCATATTTAATGTAAACACTTTTATTTTAGCCATAATTATTTCACTCATGTTTATTTTAGCCAAATTCATTTTACTTATGGTTATTAGTTTAACCATGGTTGGTTTTGCCATAATTATTTTAACCATTTTGATTTTAGCCATAAATTATTTTGTTCATGTTTATTTTAGTCATAATAATTTACGAATAATTGGTGTTGCCACAAAATATTTTTCATTAGTTAATTTAACCATATTAACTTTATTAGTCATTAATTTAGCCAAATTTATTTACTCATGGTTAGTTTAACCATTTTTAGTTTAGCCATGTTCAATTTTTCCATAATTATTTAATCATTTTGATTTTAAGCATAATTATCTCAATCATGTTTATTTTAGTCATAATTAATTTTTACATAATTAATTTTGTAATAAAATATTTATTCATTAATTAGTTTAGCCATATTAATTTGATTAATGATTAGTTTGACCAAATTTATTTATTCATGATTAGTTTAACCATTTTAAGTGTAGCCATGTTTAATTTTGCCATAAATATTTTAACCATTTCTAGTTTAACCATGGTTAATTTTTCCATAATTATTTAAACCATTTTAGCCATAATTATTTCATTCATGTTTATTTTGATCAGAATTAATTTTTGCATAATTGGTTTTTCCATAAAATATATATTCATTAGTTAATTTAGCCATATGAACTTTATTAGTAGTTAATTTAACCAAATTTATTTATTCATGGTTAGTTTAACCATTTCTAGTTTAAACATGCTTACTTTTGCCATAAATATTTTAACCATTTTGATTTTAGCTATAATTAATTTGTACATAGTTGGTTTAGCCATAAAATATTTATTCATTGGTTAGTTTAGCCATATTAACTTTATTCATGGTTAATTTAGCTATGGTGGGTTTAACCATAAATTATTTATTCTTTAGTTAATTTGACCATATTTATTTTACTCATGGTAAGTTCAATCATTTCTAGTTTGGTTATAAAATATTTATTCATTGGTTAGTTTGGCCATATTTACTTTACTTATGGTTAGTTTAACCATATTTATTCATTGGTTTGCTTGGCCTTATTCATTTTATTCATGGTTGGTTTCACCATATTTATTTAGATATGGTTAATTGAACCATAATTAGTTTAGTCATGGTTATTTTTCCATAATTATTTTAAATTTTTGGTTGGTTTAACCACTATTAGTTTAATCATCATTAATTTTGCCATAATTACTTTAGTTATGATTGGTTTAAACATTATTTTACCAATCATTAGTTTTGTCGTAATTAATATTTCCTAAGTTAAATTAGCCGCCTATTTAACTTATGTAATATGTGGTTAAATAACCTAAATACAATTAACTTATATGTAGGTGTATTTATTTATACATACCCTACCTATACTCCACCTATTTACCTATATTTTAACCTACATGTAACCTAGTTATATAGGCTAGGGTAGGCAATTTATATACTTATGATAAATTATTAGTTGGTTAACTAATTATTTACCTAAAATACACTAATGAATGTATAATTAAATAGCTAGATATTCATTATTACAAATACATTATTGATAATATATAATGAATTAGGTCAAATATGTATGGATTAGTTATAATTTGGTTGTAATTATTAATTATAACTAAATGACTAGACATTAACTATTATTAATTTTTATTTTAATTTAATTAACGTTACATATTTACATACTTCTTTATTAATTCATGTATCTTACATAATTATTTAAGAATAATGTTGTGTGAACTAAAAGGCTTTAATGTTGTGTGGACATGAAAATGTTTCTCCCTCCAAAAGTTTGTCCCATATTGTTTGTCATCCTTTCCAAATGATGAACAATATAAATAGATTCACCATAAGCATTTAGGACATAAGAAATATTTTAAAAAGGAAGGCCACTTGTTATGAGCCAATTGAAAAGGTTCAACCTTAAAGGCCAAATTCAAAATGAAATAAGATTTCCTACCTAGGTCATCTAAGTGTAGGCTTAATTTAGGTGGTGTACATTTCTAGTAAAAGTCATAGCTTAGGTTGCCTTAGCCTATTTTAGGCTTCTATACTTAATTATTAATTATGGGTTCCTAGACTTAGGCGTAAGAGTTTAGGTTGTAGGTTCCTAAACATAGGGACCTTAGGAATAGGTATCTATTTTTAGGTTTAACATAAATTATTTAGGTTCTATCCATGTGGCATAGCCTAGATGGCCATTGTTTAAATGCCACATGGCATATGTTTAGTCAAAATGATTTTTAACCAATTAAAAAATCATTTGACTATTACATTGACTAGTTAAAATAACTAGTAAAAAATGCCAACTTAGGCTTAGTCAAAAAGTACACGGCCTAGTCACAATGGACATGTTCAAAATTATTAGTCCAAAATGACTAGGAGGTTTTTTTGACACCTGTCCAAAATGGGTTTTCTTTTACCAAATTTTTAAAATTAAAATAGGAATTTTAGTAGTGCTTGTTGATGTAGAAAGAACAAAAAGGAGGGTGATGTGGTATCACTAGCAAGAAGATGTGTTGTATTTCTAAAACCTTGTAATTCCAAGACTAGAAGACAGGTTGCATATCATCAGAAAGATTCATAATGAAATAGGGCACTTTGGTGAAGCTCATCCACTTTCTGAAGTTAAATAATGTTTCTCCTGGGATGACTGAACAAATTTTGTTAAAGAGTTTGTTAAGACTTGTGACAAATGTTAGCTTGCTGAGAAGATTTGGTAATTTGTGGTTTGGAATTGAAGATATGAAGAGCATACCGATATATGACTTGTTTTATTGAGTTACACTAAACATAGCCCGACCCTTGCCATAGACACTCAGTGGAAACAAATGTGTGTTGGTGGCTATAGGTCACTACTTTAAATGGTGTGAAGCAAGGTTAGTAAAGAATCATGATGCAATGACTACAACTAAATTTTTTGAAGAAAAAGTTGTTTGCCGATTTGGTGTGCCCAAATATGTCTTCACTAACAATGGTCGCGAGTGGATGAAAGAATTTGATGCTTTGTGTCAAGACTATGGGATAATGCATTAGTTTATTGCAGTAGCATGGCCACAATGTAATGGTATGGTGGAACGCTTAATACAAATTATGAAACAAGGTTTGACGGTGATGTCTTCAACAAACACACAAGGTTGGGATGACCAATTGCCAAGGGTGTTGTTTGGCACATAGTCCAATACCAAATATTCTCCATATATGGTATTGATTGGACGCAACCCACGCCTTACTGCTAATAATAACTTGAGTGGATTATGTGTTGTTGTAGGCAAACAAGTTGGGCATGAGGCTATGGTTGAACTGATGATTAATAAGATGCAGTTGGTTGCAAATATTTACAAAACTTTGTTGGAGAATGTTGAACAAGCTCAAAAAAAGCAACGGAAGGTATATGTTGCTAGGAAAGGGTTACAATTATTTGAAAGGTTTGAGGAAGGGGATACCAAAATTAAGATGCGCAAACCAAGCAAGAAAAGGAATTTGATGGGGAGTTGGGAAGGACTTTATCACTTTGTAATAAAGCAACAAGGATGGAAAGGGATGCCGAGAACATGATGAAGGTAATATTATTTACATAATAAAAAAATTGGATAGGAAATGTTGGGAGAAGCAAGAAGAGATCTTTAGGTTTACCACTCATCAATTTGATGAATCAATCTATGAGGACATAGGTTTTTAAAAAGGGAATGGGGACACATGTGACCTGGACCTATGTCAACAAATTAATCTATGTGATTTAGCCCTGATTTAATGAAACCCTAAACTATTGGATGATTTATTTCATCAAATGTGACTGGCAAAAAGTGCCAAAGGAAGGGATAGTTGGTATCATGGGAGTTAGAGGAACTACTTTCCACTTTTTTATGTTTTGTTATTTTTCTTGTGTTTTTGTTGTTTGTAGCTTATGAATTTTGGTTTGTATTCTTCATGGAATGTTAGCACCCTATTTATGAACTAGTGATGGAGCTTGGTTTTCGGGATTCTCTTTTATTATGAAGTTAAGGATGAAGCAAAAAGGTTGGCAATGCGCTTGGTGGTGGAGGAGGATAAATACTTGAAGGCGGAGAAAGCTAAGCATTCTTAGTTTTCAGACTTTTTCTTTGATTTTATGTTCTTTTGCTTTACTATTGTGAACGTTGGGAAGAATGCCCAAGTTCAATTATGTAAACGTTCTGCCTTTTAATTTCAAAAACTCTATTGCATTGAAGTTAAAAGGTAAAACATTGTGTGTCAATGTGTTGGTAGAGACCTAAGACGAAGATGATGAAAGGATCAAGGAGGTGAGTGGGTTGGCTCGTTGTGTGGCATATTGCTCAAGTCTAGCATGCTTGGGTACTTCTATTAGAATTGGTGGAGAATCTCACACTTCTATGTCTGAGGCATGAACAAACTTAGTTGCAATGGGAAATTACAAAAGGAGCGAAAATAGCAATGGCTAAAGTCCTTTGTCCGATGTATTTGGTTTCCACCAGATTTGGGTATTAGCTTTATATGAACTTACTTTGCTGGATTGCCCACAACTAGTAGGTCATGATAACCCATTTAGAGAGAAGATCTGGAGAGAGCTGATCCATTGAAGGTCTAGGTCCTATTCTTGTGTTATTTATGTATCTAAGTTCATTCAGATGTCAGCTCATGTCTTGTAATATTGATGAACTGAATGGTTAATGTGAAATCTTCATTTGATACAAGAGCATGGGTAACATTTAGGTGTTACCCCTTTTTGGTCACAATAAAATTTTATACCTTCTTATGGGATTTAATTAGGGAGGAGTTTCTTTAAAATGATAAACTCTTTAGGAAGGGCATCTTCCTAAAGGTGTGAATAAAAGGTTAATTAACTTGTATTCAAGTACAGGGAGAAGGAGAGCCTCGGGAATTGGCATCCTATCTCTTTCCTTAATGTAGCATACAAGATTTTATGCAAAAAAATTGCAGTTGAGACTTTAGCCAATCTGATGGAAGTGATTGATTACAATCAAACATGCTTCAGGACTACCACTGCACTATATCTTGGACAATGTGCTCTTGGCACAAGAGAAAATAGATTGGGCTAACTAAGTGTTCACATCAACCAATGGTGCTCCTCAAATTAAACTTTGTGAAGGCCTACAACAAGGTAGGCTGGGAGTTTTTGTTAATGGCTATGCAAATGATGGGAATGGCAAAAGAATTCATGATGAAGGTGAAGCTACTATTTCAGGATGCTAAAGCTACAATCTGCTTCATTGGTGGTATTTCCAGGACCTTCAAAATTGAGAGAGGTGTCAAGCAAGGGTGCCCACTAGCTCCCTGCCTCCTCATCTTTGCAGGAGAAGTACTTAAATTTCATATGGTTAAAAAAATGGTTCAAAGTGGCAACATCAAGGGGATTACTCTGCAGAATGGAGGAAAGTAGCAACATATCTCATAGTATGCTAGTGATACTACAATCACAGTTAAAGGACTAGAAGAGGAGGATCTTTGTACAGTGGTCAATTTGCTAGAACAATTCGTTCTAATTAATGGACTAAAAATTAACTGGGACAAATCCATGGCCTAATGGTGTAGCAAAAGGTGACGTACAAGACCTTGCTAGAGAGAGAGAGAGAGAGAGAGACACACACACACACACACACACACACTTTTTTAATTGGAAGTGGGCTAAGGAAGGAGATCTTTCCAAGCTCCCTGGGGTCCCATTTGGGCTTTAATCTAGACATGAAAGAGGTGGACGAGTTCCTGATTGGAAGGATTATTAAAAAATACTGTGATATTGGAGATCATTGTGACTCCATTTAACTGGGGGAACCGTCATTGCTGACTTGGTAATGGCATCAATGCTTTGCTTCTTCATAAGCATCTGGGGTGGCTCCAAGAAAGCTATTAGAAGGTGAAAATCTATTATCCAGAATTTTTTTGTGGGTATTTGGTGAGCATTACATTAGAGCTAGAGTTAATTGGGTTGACTTCTATGCTAAAAAAGAAGTAGGAGGATTGGGCCCGATTGATCCTGTTGGGAAGCCCATGGTTGGATTACCTTGTAAGTGGGCAGTGATGGCGTTAGAACCTGGAGAATCAAATCTCAAAACCCAACTATGCTACAAACTCTCAGCCTGCTGCAAGCCTTCTTGCCAGAAGAGTTGGACCCCTGACCTTAATTGGTCCTTGGTTGGAGATACATCTCCTCACCAGGATCCAAGACGGGTCAAATTATGTGAGCATCGAAAGTGATGGTAGGTAAGCTCCAATTCACCCCTCCTCATGTTGCAAAATCCATAATGAAGGTAAGATTGTGGTGCAGCACTTCATTCAGGGGAAGGGAATTTGGTATTTCCATTTTCAGAGCTCAGGAGGTCCACAGGGTGTGACTAAGGAACATAGGGGATTTGTGGAATCTGGAAGGCAATTGTCTCCACCCATGGGAGGATGTAAGAGACAATATTTTTCAACTTGAGGACGGGGAGCAGTACTGCATTTCGCAGAAAATAGTGGACAGCCTTCCAGCAGCTTGGATGCAGGAGCTGAACACAAATTACCCCACAAAGGTGGCAGGCTCTGGAGAATGGTTGGGTATCTTTGAGAACCCAGCAGATGAAGAACCTCCTGTGGAACTTTTCTATACAACCAGTAACTTTACCACCCCAGAAGACTCGGTGGTGCTACCGGAGAAGGTGAATCAGGGCTTTGATGTTGGGCGTTGCTCTAAGCTGCTGCAGCCCATGGGAAGCAGCAAAGTATTTAAAGGTACCTAGAGAAGGGTGCAGGTTTGCAGCCCGCCGGGCACTAGAGGTATAACACTCATGAAGTTGTTTTATGGGGCTCTGGATGGACTGGATTTTGATAGACTTGGTTTGTGGAAGTGGTCTGGCCATGAGGAGCTAATGAGGTACTGTGCAAGACAGGGTAGGAAAATGCTCAACCCAGGAACCAACTCATAAGGGATGCACCTGGAAAGTGGGAGCACATACACTCCTCCAAAGCTTCTGGATGAAATGGAAAGACATTGCACAGAGGGAGAGGAGGGCTAGAAAAGATGCCAGCTTCATGTTGGCATTATGGCACCAGGCATTGGCTGTTAAAACTTGGTGAGCCAAAACAAACCAAACAATTCAAGTGGAATGCCCCATGTACAATTCTGCAGTTTTGCAATGTACAGTCCACCGATTCTGGCAATGCCCAAGTGCACACAAAGCTTGCAAGTTGGCTTTTTACCTTGCTGCATGGTCTCAACACCCCATCCAGCACATGGAAAGCTCTCAACTTGTAGCCATGTCTTTTCAACAAGAAGCTTACCAAGTAAGTTAAGGAGAATCAAATTTGATTGGCTCATTGCAAAAAAAAAAGGTTGGACTTGTTAGGCACTGCCAACTAATTAATATGAAACAGAATAAAGTACCCCAGAATAAGTACCCCCAATTTTTAATGGGGGGTATTGATCAAGGTTGAAAATGCTGACAAACTGTTTTGGAAGTAGAAATTTCTTGCAATCTGAGAAGGCTCAAAGGAGATTAGATTTTTTCTTTTGGTTTGGGGG
>Ga0209611_10002916_pt1 | contig 29977 bp, 26 predicted proteins | sample S1TSphgellanicum_3_FD_187693 | JGI IMG/M metagenome (GOLD analysis project Ga0209611, IMG submission 187693) | Host-associated microbial communities from peat moss isolated from Minnesota, USA - S1T2_Fc - Sphagnum magellanicum MG (SPAdes) (version 2) | ecosystem: Host-associated > Plants > Peat...
TTCTTTCAACCTTGGCTTGGTTTGTATCTTTTCCATGTGAGATTTGTGTGTGTGCTTGGTCTGATAAAGCAGGAAAAGACTTTCCTTCTTTGTGCTGTAGCTTTCTGAATTCTTGTTTTCTGCACAGGTGTCTGACTGGGTACTTGTCTCTGACTGTGAAGATGTCTCATATCTTCAGCTGCAATTTCATATGTTTGTCCAATGCTCTACACTCACAAGTCTACAGTGGAAACATCTTTGATAAGCTGTTTGTGTTCATCTTTGTGCAGGCTCTGCTTTCAGTGCTCTATCCAGAGCAGCACAATGTTCTCAATGCATTTCAATGGACACTTCAGAGAACACCGGAGAGTTTGAGAACCCTGCATCAACCCATACACCCCAGAATTATACATGTTCCACCCTCACATCAGGTGGCTCAAGAAAAGCACAGGCAGTTTCCAACAAGTATAGGTTAGGCTGACTTGAAAAACTGTAGGAAGTACCAGTCTCACAGACTACAGACTCAATTTGCCCAACATTCGCCTTGCAACTACATAGGAGGATCAGGTATGCGCAATCAAGCATCACCTGAGCTCAGGGTTTTGCAAGAGAGGAACATGTGGGGGCAGTCTTATGCCCTGGAGTATGCAAGAATCTCTGAGTGTTCTGGAATTTGGGAACCCAGACAAGGAAAAAGGCATAGCACTCAAGCCAGGCCATTGCAGACATTTTCTTCTTTGGCATCAATTGGTAGTCGAGGCCTGAAAAGCACCTTTCTGTTGCACAATGCTCTTTTGCTATTGCTGAACCTTGGAAAATGTTCCCACAATTTTGTAACTTTCCTTTTGGAATATGCAGTTCTTTGCCTTGTGCATGTGTTTCTCAGTGATTGTAGAGTTTTGTTGATTGATCTGTTGTTGACAAGCACTCTTGGCAATTCTAGATAGCACATTGAACAAAGCATATGAACCCTAAACCCTAACCCTAACCCTAATAGTGGGACCCTAAACCCTAACCCTAACCCTAACCCTAACCCTAATATTGGACCCTAAACCCTAAACCCTAACCCTAACTCTAATAGTGGGACCATGTGACACATGGCGATTCAAACTCTCAAAATGTTCATATTGAGACACGTGGCACATTTTGATTAGCCAAACACAAAAGACGTGGCCATTTCTTGGCCATTTGATTTAGAAAATTCAAGATCACAATCTGGTTTCCCAAATACTAGAAACCATGCCATGTGGCAACAACCCATTAGTTAATCGGAAAAAACATGGCCACTCCTTACCCACACGATCAGGAAAAACAAAATATATACAAAATGATGCCTTGTATACATAATGTATATACTGGCCCCATCGGATGAAACCGTATATACTACATTTAGGCTCCATCCACCATTTGATGACGTCATGCTGATGTAATTGTCGTTTGCGACTATTTGTCGTTTGTGACTTGTCTTATGCGACTAACAGCAAAATAGTTGTAAAATGTCGCTTTCGACTAAAAATTAGTCGTAAACACTAGTCGTAAATCAAGGGATTTCTACTAGTGATGCCTTCTCATATTGTAAGGTTTCATCTTCAGCCTCCAACCTTTAGTTCTTCAATTTGGCCAAGTTGAACTCTCAATAGATGCATCCAATAAGCCTCATTCTAAACTTGGGACCCATCTAGCCTTGTTTGGATGTTTTAAAAATTCTACAACTCACCTTTAAGGCCCTAAATGGTCAAGGCATCCTAATTTAGGAATTTTGTAGTCCTTATAGCTACCTTTCGAAGCCTAAAACCTCCTCCTCAACCTTTTGTCTACCTTCTTCTATAATAATCCTATCTACAATGGCAATATGCAAGGTTTGGGATACATGTGTTACAATTTGGGCAAACATATTAGAAAGTTGGAGGTGGTCTTCCAACTTCTTATGGGATGTGGAAAGAAACATACAAGATCAACCTACACTTGATTTCAAAGTATCAAAAAGCCTATAGCACACGAAAATGAAACATTGCTAAGGATTTCAACATCCAACACCATGTTCCCATCAAAAAAAAAATTCTAGTGGAATATCCATTCACTAGTAAAAATTGGCCAAAATTTAACCATTCTATTTGCAACGACATGTGACTATCAATCATTTGCAACTACCTTTGACATTTTTGCAACTATTTATTGTGTTGGTCATATTTGTAACGACATTACAACTAGTTTGCAATTATTTGTGATCTTCATCTTTTCATGTGAACAACATTTAATTTAGTTTTCATCCAAGAAGAACAACTTATGTTTCATTAATTACAAATGTAACCAATTTAGTCATGGCCTTATGAATATACAAAGGTGTATTTTTGTGTATTTTATGGGGTATAGTTGGGTATATTAGGATTTACAAATGTATACTTTGAATGTGTATGAACAACAATATTACATTCAAAGATTATTATTAACATTAAATGGCTTCGATATTATGCTTACATTAGGTGTATATTTTTAGTATATTAAATTTTTATGTAAGATATTTACTAAATATATTGTGACCATATTACAAGCTTATCAAAATTATCTTATTATAGTTTTTAAAATTATTACAAACGACATTTATTCTGATTATGATTATTTTAATTAGTTAAATTTTAATAAATAAATTAATCAAATTTAAAATAATATCATTTTATAACATGATTATGATGACAATGTTAATATGATAGAAAAAATATATATATATAATTACTGAAATTAAAACCATAATGCCTATTATTATTATTATTATTATTATTATTATTATTATTATTTTACAATATTTATAAAAATTGATGTAATATATTTTTTAAAATAAAAAAATTGTTAACTTAAGTTAGTTAATATACCCAATAATAATTTTATTATATTCTAATATTTATGTATAATAATTACTGAAACTATTTTCAAATGAAAAATATATTTACTATGTACATTTAATTGAAAATTAATAGTTCATAAATATTTATAGCAAGTGAATAATAAAAATAAAATAGGTGATCTTGGCTACCAACTAGTTACAATAATAATTCAATAAATTCTATTATTATTGTTAAATATTTATTTTATGTAATTATTGTTAGTTATAAAAAATGAAAGAATGGGATTATTTATAATAAAATGATTAGATTAAGCAAACTAATAGTTATATTATTATATCATTTAAAATTGTTTCTTAATGATTAAAATTAATACTTAATAAATACTAATTATTCAATATTTCAGTTATTAATTTATTTTTCTATGAACTATTGATAAATAATTATTTTTTCAACATTAGCAAATTCCTAGTTAATTATATATATATTAGTGATTATTTAGCTAATAAATTTAAATATATTAGATAATAACTATTAATATACATAATATATATAATTATTTAATTAAAAAGTATTGATGATTATTACGATAAATAATCAGTTAGTTGGCAAGTTTATTAATTAATTAGTTAGTTAGTTAGTGAATCACTTGCCTATTTAATTATATAATTTTAAAAAATTTTAAAAATATATATATGGGATAAACTATTTAGTTGCAAGTAGTTTTGCAACTAATAATTTTAGTCGCAAACTACTTGTAGTTTAAAAAAATATCCAATATGTTTTGTCTTTCATTTTCGTCTTGAAAATTATATAAGCAAGGTGCTTTGTTTTACATTTTCGTATTAAAAGAAATGTGCATATGGGATGAACCAATCCAAAAAATTAACCCAAAATAAGATATTAATATTCATGCACCTACACCTAACTTCCCTATTGCCCTACCTACCTAAGTAGGTATTTAACCTAGGTAAGTAAATAAGTCCTACCTAAATTGGTGTCTAACCTAAGTGAATGGGTATATAGATCCTACATGCCTACTTATCTACCTACATAGGTAGGTAAGTTTAGGTGGGTAGGTAAGTAGGTAGGTACCAATTTATGTACCTATTCACCTAGTTTAACTTACATATTTGATAATTTATTAAATTTTATTTTGGAAAATTTCAATTAATATGTGCACATGGCAAATTTTTATTGCATCACATGTCACAATCTAAAATCATCCAAACATAAAAGCTATATATTTTAAATTATTTCAAAATTATAATACAAATATTTGAAATTGTTAAAAATTGGGACACATGGTAACGCATCACTTGCTCCCATTGTTCACCAAAAAAAATCACATCCTAGTCATAAACAACAATACATATATGGCCAATCAAAAACTGAAGGTGTATTTCGTTGATTTTATTTTTCATCCAAAATTCCTTGTCATTTTCAACTAATGTCACATGTGACTTGTCCCAGATGACTATTAAGATTTTAGTCATAAATGTCATGTGTGATGAAAAATTAATCGCAATGACCAATTACAAAATGACCATTTTCTATTAATGATTTCCAGTACTTGGGTTAAGGGGGTTTGCTCTCCTTGTAATTGAATATGCAAAGTTTATGAGAGGTTGGGGGGAAAGTATTCCCACCTTCCATAGGTGACAATGACTTGTGCATAACATGTTGGCTATTGGAAGCTTCTTCCTAATTGGGACTAGATTATTCATTTATGACTTTTTTTTCAAACTAGATGGTCCATTCGTTGGAATGCACTTATTAGGCGATTGGCTAGCCATCTAGTCTTGTTTGGGCCATAATCTCTTAATGTTCCAAGTGTGCAAAATCGGAATTAAATCGTTGGACCCTTGTTTCAATACCTTAGATTTCGATAGTTCATTGGGTCGCTACTAATATTTTTCCAAAAGTACATTTGGCGCATTGTCTAAATTAGTGGGCTCACCAATTGTAAGCATTGTAAGCATTGAGGTACCAATTCCCAAATTAGTGTCGAGGTGGTTGTCATTATTAGGTGGATAATTTTAGTTTTTCTATAGGTCATCAATAATGATGTTAATCCTCCATCTAACAAAACATCGTTAGTCAGTATTGTGGTAGACATTTACTAATGTAAACTCTCTTTGATATTTGATCAAAGTTGACTATGGAACCAATTCAATTGTCATGCATATTTTAAGATATATAATTGCCATGAACACCTAGGGTGTTTGGATTTTGATTGAATAAATGCAAATTTGTTTCCACATACCAAACCCAATAATCATAATTTTAAAGGGGTTGGAGGTTACTATTGAACACACATATCCATTGGTTTGCCTCATCAAGTCATACACTTGAATTATTATGAGATGATTTAAGATCCTTCCATTGCCTTATAGATGTTTGTTGGATCATGCAATTGCAAATTGGTGTTATATCCATTATCTGTGGCACTTGGCAAAATATATCATGTATTTTTAAAATTTTAACCCTACTTGGGATAACTAGGATTGTAATGTTTAAACAAAACCTAAGCCTTAAGACATGTGTAAGAAATGTGCACCTAGGTGACTAGAAGACCATAATTGCAATATTTTAGTTGCACATGCAACTATGGGTATATACATACCATATCTATAGACATAAATCATCCAAAAGGAGGGATGAAGGTGACATTAGTTGCACCTTAGTTGCATAGATGACCAAAAAAACCCAAAAAATCTTTTACAGTTATAATCACCCATGCATAGTTGCACACGACCACTACAATTATGGCCCAATTGCATGTGATGTGGTTGCATACAATATAATTTCTATTAGTGTTTCCTACATGAACTTAAATGGTAGCCTTGTAAGGATCTATGGTGACTGAGATTATGGTAGGGTTAAATTTTGGTAGTTATAATGTTAAGTTTATTAAAAACCAATTCTTTAATGGAATGTCGAGGACCTATGCTACACCAAATTTTTTGTCCTTTTCGGCTCTATCCTTGGACTTGAAGGGAGTAAAAAAATCCTCAATTCTGTTGTACTTTAGAAAATACAACTATAGACTAATTGATCTACTTCCTCGCCTTTGCCAAAGCCACAACAGGCATGAGATTCTTGCTAACATAAATGACCCAATTACCTTGGAGCCAAATGGCTTGTAGAAAAGCCAACATCCTAGCTACATACTTATCCTTGAATTGAGAACCTTTATTTTCATCTCTATGTTTGGTCTTGATTCAAACACATTCAGTTTTAATATTTTTAGCTCGAAAACCAAAGGCCTTGTCTTTTGCCTCTTTCAATTGGTTTTTCCTCCATAGCCTTCTCTTTCCCTCTTTATGCTTATAGCTTAACCTAACTCTCAATTTCACTTTTACTCACACTCCCTCTCATGGTGGTATTATAGGTTATAGGATTAAATATAGAAAACACAAAAGAAATATGATCAATAAGGGAGTTTGAGGGAATTGCTTCCCATATTATAAGTGTTAGATTGCATGGAAGTGTTGATTTGGTTATTGGATTCAAAATGACTTAGATTTTGAACGATGGAGTTGATTTACCGATTTGGAATCCTTTGCAAGTTTGGCTGATTCCATGTTGTTGGAATCTTTTATTAGTTTCGAGGTGTAAAAATTGTTGATTAATTCTAGAATTTTAGAATCATTAGTCAATTATGAAATGTTGGAATCATTAATACATTTCATATTGTTGAAATCGGTTGTAGGTTCTAATAGGTTGGAATTGTCATTGCATTTTGGATTTTCATTCGATTTGTCATTGGGGACAACCTCCAAAAATGTCTTTTTTATTTTAATTTTGGTATCTAATATTGATTCTTCAATTTGTAGAATTTCCTCTATGGGTATTGAAAGTTCATTTTCAATAACTAATTTTCATATCAATTTTCCAATTTTAGTAGGGGGTTTAGGTACTACTTCCAATTTTGAGTTTGAATCACTTCATGTAGTGGAATCACTTATTTTTCCATTTCATTGTTGGGGTACCCTAACACTAACATCCCTTCCTTTTTCTATTTTAGCTTCTAGCCCATATGGAGTTAATTCTAAATGTTGATAAGGTTTCAACTTGTTGATGTTCACCAAAAGTGGATTGGTGTCAATCTTATCCATGTTCATAAGCAAGGTAGTGTTATTTGGTAGGTAATATTGAATGTGATAATGACCAAACCAATGTTTTTTGTACTTGCCTTGGGAAACCATAGGACATAATTTGTGATGGAGAAGGTTTTATCTTTCTAATGTTGTTAAGCCCAAAACACGTGGTTCCAATGGTATTTACTAGTAATTTCAATTGCATCTTGCCTTGTTTCCTCAAGTCATTCCAATTTAGACCTACGACTGGCCAAAACCTTGGTTGGTGCAAAATCCTTGGGTAGCTATTCTTATGGGAAGTAAATATTTGATTGGCATGATGGGGTGAAATCCATATGCCAATTCAAAAGGTGTATGCCTTACGGTTATTTTGAAAGCTATTCGACAAACATAAAGGACAATATGCATATGTTCATCCCAATTTGATTTCTTTTCATTGATTAATTTGGTCCAATCACCTTGTTGGCGAATTTAATTTGGCAATTAACCTATAAGTAATATGTTGTAAATGTGGTATGCCTAAACAAAAAAGATTGGTGATGATTTCAATGGTTACATTAATAAAATGCAGTCCATGATCATTAACAAAGGTAAGGGGATAAGGTCCAAATTCTTTAAGATGTACCAAAATATTGTCACAACGTCACATTTTTTAATATTTTTTACCTAATCATTTTTTACCATGTAAAGACAGATTTATGGATGATTATGATGAGATTTAAAATTGTAATGGTTTAAAATATAGTCCTTTTGAAAATTTTGACAACTTTTGATTCATTATTTTTTATGGGGATCAAAATATAAGGTAAAAAATGATTGTAATAAGGACTAGGCCCTTTTCATCTTGTGTGATACACCTTAAAGGATTTTCACTTAACAACCAAATCTTACAAGGATGAATTTGGTAATGATTACAATCATGTTGGTCTTCAAAGCCTTGGCTTCCACCCACTTTGTGGGCATAATTAATAATTAACAAGATATATCCATTGCCAAAAGAATGCCCTATTTGTTGATATTCAATTTGGTGACAATTACAGTCATGATTTCAAGTTTTGATTATGCTACCATGATATTTGGTTTTGGTAAGATAATTATACTTATATTGAACAAATTTGAGTCCACAACCAATAATATGTTTTTTTCTTTGTCCATTACACCATGGACATGAAATCGTAGCAAATTAACATTTCCAAGCATTTGGTATTCATGTTCAAATGTTTGGCAATGGTGATGGTCCATATTATTTCATGTTGTTGGGTTGTCCATGGCTATGCAACACAAAAGTCATATCCATAATAAAAAATGTAAATATGTATGGGATGCCATGTATGTGTAGTTTAAGATCTTTAATTAGGCCTACTAGTTTGGTAAGTGTTTAATCAACCATCCGCAAGGTGTAAAGGGTCAGTCTAAGGGTAGTAATCCTAGTTTTTCAACGAGTCATCAGTTACAATGACATCCTACATCATCCATTGAACAAGACATACTTTACTGAGTTTTTCCCTACATGAACATGAATGACAACCATGCGAGGATCTATGGCAACGTCTAAGGTTGTGGTAGTGTTGGATTATAGAAGGACAATTAATTTTTTGGGAAAAAGTTTGGCAAATACATATTGCTTTGAATTAGGAAATAGGTTGAATAGTTGTGCCATGGTGAAAGAATGACAATCTTCATTTTTCAGGGCTCCTTCTCTTCAAAAATTATCATTTTTGGTGTTCAATTTTGAGTAATCACAACCAACACCATGTTTGATGCATTTTTTTTTTCCCCCAATTTTATAGTGGTCCATTTGTCCTTGAAAATGTCTTGAATGGCCTTACGATGTGGGCAATTGTAGATTTGATGTTTAAGGAAATTACAAATGAAACATTTATAAGTGATGGGGCCACCCTTTTTGATTTGATTTTGTTTTGTAGTCTACCATATGATTTTCGATACCCTTATTATGTTGAACAAAAATTTCATTCATAGAAACCTTTTTTTTCTCCTTTAGCTTATTGTTGGGATTTTCTAAGTTCCAGTGGCATCATTCCTTCATATGACTAGTTTTGTGATACTTCCAACAAATCAAAAGAATTTTTTTAGATTTTGGTTATCGCTTGGGTTTTGGTGGTGGTTTAAACAATTTCCATTTATCATTTGCATTGTCCATACTTTTTTCATAGATACTAATAACTTCTTTGTGTTCAAACAAAGTGTCTATTTTCATTCCCACAATTGTGATTTGTAAGTATGGTACCAATATTACATGAATTAAAGTGGTGAACAAGCTTTCATTTGCCTTTTCTTACAAACAATTTGCCAATTTGAGTATCCTTCCATAATACATTTCCATTTTTTTGTTTGTTCTTTGTTTGATCATGCACAACACCATGTAAACTTGTTCATCATTTTGAATTTCTCAATAATGTTTGTAGAAGGTTGTTTCAAGCTCTTCGAATGTACATTTCACATATGACAACATGAAATTTTTGCCTCATTTTAAGACTTTGTCCCTTCATGTGAAACATATGAAATTGATTATGTATGAATTGTTCTTCTCCCCATTAACTTGAATGCCTTTTCAGAAGACCCTTGCATGAATGTTAAGATTAGTCCCTAAGTTTAAGATGGGATGGGATAGTGATTTTTGAATAGGAGTAATGTTCAACATTATGTTGGTACTACGGCTTGAGTACTAAAGGTTCCCAGGGTGATTCGTCCATGGCCCCTTTTGGTGGCCTATTGGTGCTTCTTGATGTTTTTCGACTAGCCATTTTCATTAATTGGACCACCTTTTTCACTAGGTGGAATACCCCCACTTCTTGATGGGTTGTTACCACCTTTGGGTGGGCCACTCCCACCACCATGTGGGTCACCATTGCCCACTAAGAAGGCCATTACGTCCTCTTGGTGGATGATTGCTGCCTCCAAGGGGGATACTTCCCAATTGTAAAAGGGTGAAAATGCAATCCCCAATCATTACTGTCTTCATGAATACAATGTTGAGAAATTAGTTCAAAATATTTTTCCTTCCAAGAAAACTACTAACAATTACTAATTCTATTACAACTATTCAAATTGTAATAAAATAGGATTTTATGTAAAAGGCAATGAAATAGAAAAAAATTGTCCTCTAAGGATAGTCATATCGTTTACACATAACACTACCCCAACTAGTAGGGGCAAAGGAATTTCATATAAAAGCAATATAGGGAAAACTAGAAAATAGTTACCTTCTAGACCTTTTAAAATACCTTTTGAGATAGATTATCCATTCCAATGGGTATGCATGCTTCAACACTTGTTATCTTATGTCTACAACGCCTACAGACCTTTTGTGATTATTGCCTATCATTTTCGACAACTTTCTTCACCCTATAGACTTGCATTTTGAAGCCTACCTCTTTACTATTGCCATTTATTAGTAGCTATTGTCTTGTGGCAAAACGATGTTTCCTACTCTAGAAGTTGAATAATAAGTAGATAATATTTCATTTTTATAGAAAAAACACAAAACTATTAGATGAACATAACAAAACTTTATATAATTCTAATATGATATGCTTTCCCTAACATTTTATCGTATATTCCAAATGAAACCAAACATGTACAAAACACTTGAAAATCCGTCAACCATTTTCCATTACAAAAATAAAATACAACTTATCTCCATACTCTCCTCCTCCCTTTCTATGGTTCCACACACCTTCTCCACAAGAAAATTATCTCATACAAAACTCAAAACTAGAATAAATCAAAATGATTCACAATCCTTCTTTCATTTTACTAATCCCCCATGTCTTTTCCAATGAGTCATCCATTGGATCTACAATACATGTATTCGAACCCAAAATAACATATTATGTTTCATTCTAAAAAACAATTTGAAATAAAAGAATATGTCATGAAAATAAAATGACAACAGGGTGCGTTAACCCGTTTTAAAATCTTGCAAAAACAAATAAACAAAAAGATCTAAGAATATATTACGTTTTCAAAGAGAAAATACAAAAGAAAAATCAATTTATTTTTAGTATGTTGTTGCTTTGTACAAACACATAGTACATAACAACATACTTTGCGCTCCCCTTTCTTTAAGGGCTAAAAAAACAAAAAGGGAAGCAACCCCACTTGTATTGGCTGCAAGTGGTGGTGATGACCAAGGGGGGAACTTTGCACTCCCCCTTATCAATTGTTGCCCGAAAAAAAAAAAAAAAAAAAAAAAAAAAAAAAACAAACAAACAAAAAAAAGGGGGGTGGACCCCCTTGCTACAATTTCGATGGTGATTACCATGAAAGTGACAATGAATGTTGTTGGCAACGACAAGGGGGGTGGCCCGTTTTCTTTGTCCTAAAAAAACAAGATGGGCCAAATAAATAACTATTGTAATTTGCATCGGAGATGGCAAAAGCTTTGAAGATGAAGTCATTGAAAAGATGACAATCTTGCTTTCTTTTGAAGATGACAACATCAAGCTCCCAGCAATTTTTTAAGGAATTTTTTAAAAAGTGCAAATTCGAATCATTTTCCAAAACTTTTATTTCTCAAAATTGGTGGGGGGAGGGGGGAAGGAGACGCTCTGGTCAGGAGTAAGAATTGCAACATAAGATCTCGGTACAGTGGGAATTCTACCACAAGATCCCCTAAGCACACACTGCAATGGGAAGAATTCCAAGTAAGATGCTGGTTTGTTATGAGAGGGGAGGCACTATAGTCAAGGGCAATACCATCCTAGACCTCTGGCTTCACCCTCAAATGGCTTAAAGCACTCGAAGAAAATTTGTAGTGTATTCGTAGGGCACCTTATATCCATCAATTTCCCTCCTAGAAATTGTGAGGAATATTATGCCTACTCCTCAAGGATGGGAGAGAAATTATGCATACTTGTAAGTGTAAGAACCCTGCCATTCATACACCTTGAGATTTACATAGGTTTGGTTCATGATAAATTTTGCCTGATGCTTTACTATTGGTAAAAGCCCATGGGTGAGGGACATTCCCAAAATGCAAGGCCAGACTCAGCTATCACCTCGTCCTAGGCCCCTTATTTTGAGAATGCCCCGCCCACCCTAGGGCTTAATACTACACACACCAAGTCTGAAAACCCGCCCTTCTGGACTAAAATCTAGAGGAGAGAAGGGAGAAAATTATGTATTATAACCCCGTCCTCCTCCGGAGAAATGAGCAAGTGACATGTTGGAAAATGCAGTCTGGAAACCAGTTACTGACCTTTCAAAGTTTTCTTGCAGACAGGACAGGGCCATAAACTGCTAGTTCCTGTTTATAATTTCACCGGAGTTCCACCGATGATGGCAAATCAACAATGGGAGAACACCGATTATGGTCCGGAACAGGCCCTAGTAGAACCATTACGGCCGTTTGGAATGGCATCAATTCCGGTCGGTGGAACGGCCACTGGTAGGTAGTAATAACCAATAACTGAGTCCGGGTCACCCGGCCCTTGCGCCACACGCGATCCAGAAACACCCTTGAAACCCCAAGGGTAAGAAACAGCGCGCGAACGTTCCTGTGGCAACGCGGAGATCTGGTCCCCACCTGTCGAAACCCCGGGTCTCGTCTCTTCCCCCGGCGAACCTCTTTCTCTCTCTCTCTCTCTCTTTTTGGCTTGTTTTTCCGCGTGAGCGCTTGCGCATGCCGAGTTGCAGCGTTAGATGGAGCTCGTGCCACAAGATCGCCAAATCTTCTGTCCTTTGCTGCCATTGGACTTCACGGACACGGTTTTTACTGTTCACATTACTCTCCGCAACATTTGCGCCGTGTTTTCCGAATATTGTTTGTCTATTATTGACCCTGCTTCTATGTCAGGGCACTCGTGTGCAGTGTCTGTATGTTGCGGTTTGAAGTAAGTTACCTACCACTGCGTTTCTTGTTATATTGTGCGAAGATCTTCTTGCCGACCTCGCTCTCGTTTCCCGGATTTCCTTGTTTAGTGTAAGTATGACAACTGGACGTTGCATTTGATATTTTTCCGTTTCAATTGGCTTTTGTTCATTCAGGAGTTTTAGTGTTTTTGGTTTGATGTTAGCTGAGGTTTCAGGAGGCCCTGCCGCGTGCACTGTGCTCACTTTCCGTAGTTTCCGTGAGGTAAAAGCTGTTGCCAAAGGCGATTTGTGTGTGTCTGGATCTCTGTCGTAGCTGAGAGGTTCCGAGAATAGAGATCTTCTTGGATTTTGTGGCGGCTTTTAAGGAGATTGACAGAAAAAAAAAAACAAAAAAAATTCCTTTGGAAAGATGGAGGATGCCAGGAAAGCCAATGTGAAAGGTGAAATAGAGTGCGCAGAAGTGAGGTCGGATGTGCGCGGGCCGGTGCGCATGGTGGTTTAGGGGAGAGTATGGTTCCTACTCAATTTGGGATGAATTCGGAGATCTCCTTGCTCCCAGATGCACCAGCGCAGCCGCCTATGGATGGCTTGCAGAGCAATGCACCTCCACCGTTTCTTACAAAGACCTACGACATGGTTAATGATGCTGCAACCGACACAATAGTGTCCTGGAGCAAAGGCAACAACAGCTTTGTTGTGTGGAATCTCCCAGAATTCTCACAAGATCTGTTGCCTAAGTACTTCAAGCACAACAATTTCTCAAGCTTTGTGCGCCAACTGAACACATATGTGAGTGGTGCCTCTCTTTCTGTTGCTGACTCTCTCTCTTCCCCATCAGGCATCTCGGAGCTCCAGGCTGACACCTCACTTTACTGAGCTGAGATTATCTTCTTTAACAGTCATCCTCCTCTCATGGATAGGAAGATGTTTCTTCCAGGTTATCCCTCTCAACAGAATTTGAAGAGAAGCAAACATGGGCTGTTTGTTGTGTAGGGATTTCACAAAGTGGATCCGGATCGCTGGGAATTCGCAAATGAGCGATTTGTACGAGGGGGTCGTGAGCTTCTGGGAGAAATCCGGCGCAAAAAACCAGCTACACATTCCCAGCAGCAGCAACAACATGATGCAGATGGCGCTCTTGCACCCTTCACGGAAGTGGAGAAGCTTGGACTTGAAAAGCAGATTGAGATGTTGAAGAGAGAAAAGAATGTGCTCTTGCTCAAGTTAGTGCGCCTGCAGGAGCAACAACAGAATACAGAGCATGAGCTTCAGGTTCTGAAACCGGATTCCCTTCTCAGGAACTTCCTTTGGCCATTTTTTTATGATGCCTTTGAGTATTGTGCATCTTGAATGAGAGCCTTTTGCAACTGCAGTCTCCTTCATTTTTCCTCTTTCTTACTCATTCACATTTCCCTTGCTTCATCCAAACTGGGTCTGTGGCCGCAAGGCCTATCAGCACATCCTATTAGCAAACTCTCTATGTGCATTGGCCAGGGTAATATCTTGAACAGGAGACCCTTTTCTAAAGCATCAAAACCCTGCTCTCAGCACGATGACTTTCTCGAGTGCAATGGGTCAATTATGCACAACAATTTAACCAAATGCTTTTCTGAACATCTCAAATGCTGACTTGAACTGTGTGTCTCAAGGTAACTGGGAATGAGCTGCCACAAAGGTAGTGGCCACTATTTTATCACCTATCCTCCACATTTGGATCTTCCTAAACTCTTCTTGCTTCATACAAACTGGGCAGCTCTACGGCCACAATGCAGCAAACTTGTCTATCCTCTCTCTCTGCTCTGTCAAAACTGGACTTGGACTGTACTAGACTGATGCCCATTTTGACATAGCAGAGAGGAATCCAAGAGAGGATAGACAAACATTGCACAGGGCTGCTGTACCCCCAAGGCAAAAGCGCAGTCAGTGTCATAATAATGTCCTGTCTCTCTACAGAGTGGTTGGGAATGACCTAGGCTGAAGTTTTTGTCATGAAATATGTCCAGGTGATGGGACATCACCTGCAAGTGACTGAGCAGAGACAGCACCGAATCATGGCATTTCTGGCTAAAGCAGTGCAGACTCCAGGATTTCTTGCACACCTAGTCAGTCAGAATGAGATGGCAACAGCAGCCCGGAAAAAACGGCGGCTTCAAAAAGAGGAAGATGGGGGCGAGGTTGAAGATTCTTCTGACCCTCCTACACCCACTGATGGTCAGATCATCACAATCCAAACCAAGGGGGAGGTGTTAAGTCAGATATTGCAGCTTCTGAGTCCATCAGATGCTTCATTTCCTGCAATTGACAACCACCACCTTGAGTCACTTTTGAAAGATTATAACTCTGCACTGGCTGCATCTGAGGGAAACAACTTGAATCAACAATCAGGTGTAACTCTTATGGATGTCTCAACTGGCGGTACTGAACAGCAGCAGAGTGAACCAGTATTGACAGACCCAAGGAGCAACGAAGGCATTGTCCAGCTTCCATCATCTCCAACAAGTGATGTTGCAAGAGTAGCAGGTATGGAATCTTTCAAAAGCTTTTCTACAATTTGTTTGGGGACCTCATTGACTATGATGTGTCCAGTATCTGCATGTCATTGCCAGTTGTGATGAACACTTCACAAGAACTATTATCACCTAAGGGCTGGTTTGTCTTTGAGGGAATGAGTTCATTTTGCTTCCCATTGTGGTGGTTAGAAGGTGCTCTTTGTAAGGGAGACATTGACAAGACAATAAGGAGACTCTATGGGAAGAAGGGACACCCAGTCACACTAGGTCAGCAGACCGCAGTGTTGTTCTGGTTTTGCAATTGGGTCATTTTTTTCCCCTCAAACAATATCTGATGTTTCTACAGGTAGTGATCCTATGGAGCAGGGGAGTAGATCATGTCAATCTGGGACCAGGGACTTGAGAGATAGTAACAGTGACTCCATAGACTTGAACAGCAGAGGACCTGGTATCTCCACAGAGGTGGAGGATGTGAGCTCTAGTGTCAACAGTCAAGCTGTTGTTCCTCGTGCAAATGATGTTTTCTGGGAGCAATATTTGACAGAAGAACCTGAGAATACTACAAACTGCAATTCAGAAACAAACAACTCCCAGAAAAGTGAAGACAGGGCATGGGAATACACAAGTGCCAATGGAAGAGTTCCTCAAGCCCAAAATTGGTTGGAGAGCAGGCCTAAAGTTGAGATTTCATCACACCAGATGGGACAGCTGGCACCTGGGTAGGAAGCAAAGCTGTGAATTCTTGGATTCTTATGCCTGGAATGGATCATGATTCAAGCTTAGTTGAGGCTTGCTTTTCCACAGCAGGCATCCTCCATGAGAATACAATGCACACCAGAAGAAGAGTTTGATCAAGGAGCCAGGGGCTTATTCCCTACCTTGCTTTCATTTGTGAACAACAGCAATTTAAGAACGATGGAGGAATGTCTGGCAGTCTACTGTTCTTCAGCTCCTCATCAAGGTTTGAAGTTGCATGTTATCTGGTGAAGCATCCTCTATTGATATTTTGGGGACATGTTGGAATCACAGAAGGTTGTATTGGATGAGTAGAAAACCTTCAATCCGCATAGAGCTAGAAAGAGTTAAAAGTGGTGGGTAGTGCATATTCTTGCAAGTCTTTGCAACTGTTATATGTAATCTTTTCTTTCATCTTTTGTATGGTTTGAATACACCTGGGGTGGACTCTTTCATGTGATGTCCAGGGCTGAATAGGCATTTGTGAACCTTCATAATCACCTCATTGGCAGGCATTCCATTTGCGAAACACCTTGCTTGCACGACACAGCCATATGGTAGGAAAACTTTACTTTTGTACTTTTCCACTGTACCCACAGGACGTCCCAGTATACTGGCCTGTGCAGATCATTACACCAGGTAATGCCATATGGCCAGAGTATTACCCTACACAAATTGAAACTTCTCCTTTTTTTGCAGACATTTTCTTGCTTAATTGCAGAATCATTACATGTCTGAATTTAGATGGCCAAACAAAATCCAGATCCAAAATAGTAGAGTTGTCCATAAAGTCTTGCGAATATGGGTGAGAACGGCCAGTTTCAGCATAATAGGGCATCAAACGCATAACTGGGAATGAAAATTTTACAAAACAATAGTTTTTCCACCAATTTTGGTGGTGACTGAGTTACACCCTGTCTTTTCTTTCTCCTGAGCGCCGCCACTGCTGGTACATATATTTTCACTGCTCTTACCTATACAACTATTATAATTAGTCTCAAAACCTGTGCATTAAATGCTGAGTTTTAGCATTTCATACTGAGATTTAATAAAATTTCCTTACTTTGGGGATACCACTGAAAGAGGGGATAGGGGGTAAAAGCAGGCGCAAAGATACGGTGAAGACATGGTGACTTTACCGCTAACTCTAGTGTGCCAAACTATATTTCCTCATCCCTCTCTATAAACATCAAATCTTTGACAGCGTAGAGTGAGAAACAAGTAAATGTCACCACATGGACCAATCAAAGTCAATCATATTTCTTTATTGGCCCTTTATAAGAGCATTGTGTCATGAGCATATTTGTAGGTCCTAACTCAGCCAATCAAAACTAGTCATTTAAGAGAGCATTATATCATGTGCATATTTATACATACATATTCCTTTTCACACTATTTGAAACCTGAACTTCATCCAAATTATTGCTTACATGTGAGTACTTACTGCTTACATTGGTGGGTCTAGTCTAATGTCAACACACTAAAATTGGCTATGGGCACCATTTCATTGTTGGCCCCAATGTAAAATATACATGTATTAAATACCATTACCTTTAGTTTAGCCAAACATGTTCATTTGAATTGTGAATTTGAACCAATTTCCTTGTTGTTTAGTTTGTTGTTATGTAATGAACTTTATGAACATTACAATTTGGTTGGAAAATCAATTTCTCAAAGGTAAAAAAACATTGATCCAAACATACAACTGTTGAAATGTTTTTTCATTTCACTTGCAATCACATATGAATAGATGAGTAATTTAACTTAAAGCTTTTTGGTTTTTTTGTGTTTGACAAACAATTAGATCTACCTTCATTCCATCATTTATATTCTTTAGATGAATTTTAATAATTGCAAATTGGATTACTATTACATTTGTTTTCGGAAAATTTTCTAAGTTGGAAATATTTTTCTATTTTTCCACTTTCAAAGGATTTACATTAATGATTATGAAAATAAAACCTATTGACATATCTTTCAGACACATATGTTAATGTACATTCAAAGAACATTGCAGATAGAAGCATATTTGGCACCTCATTTCATATTTGTGAAATGGTAAACAATGGCATCTATATTTAATTAAATTACATTTGTTTTAGCCCTATTGCTTTGATTTAATAATAATGTATGCCATTATAGGTCATATAATGCATCAATATGCCATTATAGGTCATATAATGCATCAATATGCCATTATAGGTCATATAATGCATGAATGATATTGATTTGTCATTGACATAGAATAAATTAAAAAAATGTGATTCAACATTACCCGAGATGGGGGGTGTTTCAAAATGTTTGGGCATTATTATTATTCCAAATAAATTTGTTCATACAACTTTATCACAAAGATGAATAGGCATTGCATGGGCATGATTACATCAAAATCTTATTTCCAAAACTACAAACATGTTAAAACATATAATGAAACTTGCCTATTACAGCCAATCTCTTGTAAAAATTTCTCCATCCATGAACAAGAAATGCAATTGATGTCCTTAAAGAGGGCAATAAGTAAATGGGACATCACATTATTTGGTTTTGCTTTAGAAATGTCCATCACCTTTGTGCAAGTTACATGGTAGAAAGATTGGAACCTATTTGCCAAATAGGAAAAGTAGGCCACCCTAACGGTCAACTGCTCTCTTCTCTCTTCCATTCATTTTCACAAGGCATCACCATTATCTTGCAATTCCTTTTACCATCATACTAAGTTGAATGCAATTGATTTTCTCATCCCTTTGCCTATGTTGTTGTGAAATTACAAGGCAATTTCTTTCAAGTTTCAACCTTTTGGCAATCTATTGCTATGCATTGAGTTGTTGACAATGTGTCCAAGGAACCTCTCTTCTATAATTTGATGGATTGAAACCTAGGTAGAACATTGAGAAAAAAATGTCATGTTGTTAAGTTGGCAAGTAGTTGCGAGCTTAGGGATACAAGCAATGATGTCATTACATTGAATTCCATAAGTTGTATTCATTTCAACATACACCTTTTCCAATCTTCCAACAAATTGTAAGGCAAAATACCACTAAGATAAAGCAATTTTGAAACACAACTATTGTAAAGAAAGATTTGTTCAATGAGATTTTGGGAATCAAAGAGTATGAGGTTATAGAAACATTGTTTGGGTTGTACAACACAAAACACATCAAGGTTTTACGACAAAGAAGAATGAAAAACGCAACATCTTATGAAGCACATAGCGAATGCCAAGTTTTGGGGATGTGAGGGTGTGGGCAATTTATACACAACGCCATGTCCAGGCTCACCCTATCAGTATTGGCGCCCCATCTTCTCATTGGGCATCAATCTTTCCTTTCGTTTTTGACACACCATGCACAGTAATCTTTCCCCCTTTGGCCCTTTCTTCACAATGTGTTGTTCAATGTTGTCAACAACTTTCTTGCATGCATTATTCACCAAATAATTTCAGTTAATTTATCAAAGAGGGTAATTTGGTTATATATATGGGGATATTAATGTGTCAACAATGGGATGAAGGTTTCATTAATAAAAAAAGAAACAACATTTTGTTGACAATATTATATAATGAAAAAAATTCAATCTTTTTCCTTAATGGACAATTGAATTTGGCATAGTTATATTTGACATTCTTGTTGGCCATTATTAAAATAATGTCATATCAAAGAAGTCAATTATGTTGAACATGCTTTGAAATTGAAAAACCATTGCTTGCATAATTTTGTTAAATTTTATCAAATTTTGAATGAATAGAAAGGTGGATGTAAGTTTCCCAAATGTTCTTCCTATATACAAAAAGAATAATTCACTTTGAACCTTCCATAAACATTCACCATCAGGCGACTCAAGTATGTATGTTGATAAGATCCACAAAACATTCTTCTTGAATTACATCAATTTTTCCATGATCATCAATGGTTTACATCTTAACCTAAGATGGAAGAATTGCTTTAAGTATTGTTGCATTATCCTTGATTCTTGAGCTTTACAAAATATTTGAAGCATGGAATCATTTTTATACTAATGATGGGTCTTTTGAAGTTGAATTGACAATATCTGATAATCATGCACGATGCATCCATAAAAAGAGTTTTTACTTATTATTATTATTTGGAAAAATTTCAAAAATAATTATGACATCATTGTAGATGGAAACATTTCTTTCATTGAATGAACTTTCGATTACCAATTTTTGGCATTGCATGTGTTTCTTTCCACTTTTTTATTTTATTTTATGTGTCAAAGTTTTTCATGTTTGTACCATTTACAGTGTTCCATTATTCCACATCATTTATAGTTTATAATTTATTGGAAAACAAAAATTGCAAAATCAAAACTTCAATTATCATCATTATTATCATTATCATCATTCTCTTGGAAATAATTGTTGAAAATGGGTCATGTACATTTACAAATACATTCATGCAAAGTTTTAGGTATTATATTGTTGTTATAGGTCTTGGAATGGACCATTAATATCTTGAAGGTTATTGCTTTCATTTACAAACTTCACATATGCCCCCATGTAATATAATTATGTGGAGGTTTTGGAATTTCTTGGTAGTTCAATGCATCAAAACCTTACAATATGATAGATAACCTTTGAACATTTGAAGAAAAGTAATCACTTTCATAAGATCAAAACATTATAGGTCAAATGACATGAAAGAAGGGTGAAAGGATAAGTGTGATGCACATCATTGAGAAAATAATTGAAACCAATAGAATTAATAGAAAGCAAATCAATGAGTATTACAATTGCAATGCTAAATTACAAATGTCCCCAATTTTCCTTCAAATATTGATACCTATCAATTTTGTATAAAATCTTTGTGGCTAGCATAAAAGACGACAATACTTGAAATTATTATTCCAAATGAATGTGATGATTAATTTCTCATTTTTTTGCATGGGCTGATTTTTGGTGATGCTAGAATATCGTATGTTAGCAAAAAAAGGCGAGGGTACCTTCTCAGAGGTGCTAAAGGCGCAATGTATAAAAACCAACAAATATGTGGCAATCAAATGTATGAAAAGCAATTTCGACAACATCGAACAGGTTCAAAAACCTTCAAGGATATTATTTTCTAATTTTGACATAAGATGCACATGTTTTGTATCCATGAGGAAAGAAACCAATAGCTTAATGGTTATGGGTGATGACCATATGTAGTTACATTGTGGTATACCTCGGTCTAATGTGATGTGGTGTATGAGACCTCCAATTCAGATATTTGGCACTTGGGGCATATATTACAAACATATATCCAAAAGTATATGCACATTAACCTTGAGGGCTTTCAAGTCCATGGGCCTTGAGCAACAAATCTTTCCCACCTTCCATCAAAATGGAAAGGTAAACATAATGTTGGCAACCAACACTAGGTGAGAGTGAACCGGCGCCCACTAGCACACCATGCAGGATGGATGACCACGTGTGGATAGGAAACACATTTTCATCCCATAGCTAACCAAAGTGGTTAACTATGTATCAACCATCCACATGTCCACCTTCTTAATAGCCACAAAGTGCCTTACCTACTTACCTACTTAGATAGTATCAACTTACATTCCTTACCTACTTACTTACGATAATTACCCACCCACTTACATAAGTAGTGTGAGGTAGTTAAACTTGGTAGTATAAGGTTTTCAAGTTAGGCTACCCGAGGTGAAGCCTTGTTAACTCAGTTCAATTGTCGTTCATCTATCCACAATTGAGTCATAATAGCTTTCCAATGGAGATGGGTGTTGGGTCACATAATTCCCAATTTATACGAGTTCACTATTGTGATAGTATTTAATAGAATTTTTTAAAGAGAGGTTGGTGGCCCACTCAGGTTACAAGCTTGCGAGAAATACAAGCATTGCAAAGGCTTTCCCCTCATCCCAATGTCATCAAACTCTTGGAAGTTCTCTAGTATGTTTGGTTTCACCCTTCCTATTACCAATGGTGTGATGAACAAACTTCTTTCATCCAATGTTTTCCGTGAATTTAAAACACCTCTTGAATACTAAATAATATGCAAGCCATGTATGTATGTGAAAGGAAACAAACATCATAGAAGAAGCACACACATTGCAAAATACTTTTTGGAGTAAATGGGATCACATGGTTAGGATTTATGATCTTGGAGCCTTGCATGTATTTTGCATGTCTAGAGAAGGGGCTCATGGTCATTGAAATTAAATTCCTATGTTAACTTTGAAATTTGGAACTACCAATTGGATTTTATATAGCGACCAACCAACAGGGAGGTTAGCATTGGTGTTCGAGTTAATGGAGATGAATATTTACGAGCTCATTCGGGGGCGTCGAAACTATGTGGCCGAAGATCGCATCAAAAGTTACATGTATCAACTCATGAAAGGTGTTGATCCCCCATTGATGCCATCATAATAACCCATATATATATATATGACCAAAGTGATTGCACCTTGGTAAACAAGGTTGCACGTCCATCAAAGTTGGCCTTACCCATGCAAGAGGAAAACATAATGCATGGCATGCACCATTGTTTTACATTCAAGCGCTTGGACAAGAATGTCAATATATTGCTACAACATGAGATTCATAAAGCACTTCAAGAAATTTCCTAATGTATTTGGAAGGCACCTTTATCTATCTATGTATATCTATCTATCCTCCAACAAAAGAGGAGGGATCTTATGCCTAGTCTTTAAGAGTGAGAGAGAGATTACGTCTAAATATAGGTGTAAGATCCTTCCCACTCTTAAGTAGGCATAAGAACGATCCTTTTCTTATGCCTTGTGATCTACAATGGTGCATGATAATTTTTGCCTTGTGCATTACAATGGCTAAAGTCCATAGGTGGGGTACATTCCAAAAGTGTGACACCAAACTAGGTCGACACCTCATCCTAGGCCCCTTACCAAAAGGCTCCCCCACCTTGGGGCTTTACCCTACACATAAGTATGTGCAATATCTAAAGGCAAAGTTCATGAGAGGACTTATACACCGAGGGGAAGAGAAGATAACGGAATTGAGATATGTGCAGCTATGGACCACATGCATCGCAATGGCATCTTCCATCGCGATATCAAACCCGAAAACATCCTCATCATGGAGGAAGTCCTCAAGGTAATGCACTCTTATATTCCCACATTGATTCAGAATTGACATCATGGTCATACCCATGATAAATAACAATGGTAAGGTGGTCATCCAACATGCAGGCTTGTTAATCCCCTTAGAGCATCTCCAGCAGTGCTCAGTATGTGACCCTGCATGTTTTGCCATCCAAGTTTAGTTATTTACTTTTTTTCAACCCCACCCATAAAACTGAAACGGGGACAGCAAATACGTGGGGGGGACTACTAATAGCAAACCACCTGGACCAATCATTACGTTGGGCCAATCAGAAATACTGAGCAGCAGTCAGACCATATTTATTACACTCTCTTCTGCAGGTGCAATGTTGCTGTGACATTTACCAGCCACCACAAAGTGTCCAATTATGCCCTGCCAAAACCATTTTCCTGAGCCAAACCGGCACATTTTGACTTTTCTTCATCCAATTTTGCTCTGCAGGATCATATACCGAGCACCACTGGAGCTGCTCCTAGAGCTTCCTCTCACTGTCAGAAAATTTTGAAAGTTTTTACTTAGGTCAAATCAATATATTTGGAAAATGCTTAAGTTTTGGGGGTTGGAAAAAATCCTATTTTGACTAGAGGCAGCTCCTGGGGAATTAACCTTCAAACTCTCATGATTTTTGCCAGCCTTGTGTAGAAACAAAATTAAGAGAGACCATGATGACAAACATTGTTTGTGATATTGTGATGCGTTGGGGTGGATTTCCACAGCTTGCAGATTTTGGAAGTTGTCGAGGAGTATATTCAAAGCAGCCTTACACCGAGTACATATCCACAAGATGGTGCACACCTCCAATGTCTTGAATTTTTCCTCTCTCATTTCATCACCACCCTAAAATGAAAGACAAGCCCACGTCCAAATTCCTTCAAAATGACACCCGCATTGTTCCCCTTTCTATTGCTTTTTGCACCCTTTTCTTTTGTGCCCAAGATGATCATCCTGGATCATGACCACAAGACTACGAAAGCAGAATAAATAGTCAGCATTCTGAACTGAATACAGACTGTATTTTAACTTCATCATTTTAGAAGAGAACTCATTGGTATGATGACATATTTTCTCTGTAGTAACAACAAATTTGAGCTGCATCAAAAGACTGGAAGTATGGTTGCTGGGGTGGGGGGAGAAGGTACCGTGCTCCAGAGTGTTTGCTCACAGACGGATACTATAACTACAAGATGGACATGTGGGGAGTGGGCTGCGTCTTTTTTGAGATTGTCAGCCTCTTTCCCCTCTTTCCAGGTACTGTTCTCCCTCTATTGTCTTTGCCATGTCCACCTGCACAGTGTGCATTGGCAAATATGCAAATCCCTTTGTTGGACAATGTGTTGACAGTGCTGTCAAAATGCTGCAGGCAACAATGAGCTGGACCAAGTACAAAAAATTCACAAGATTTTAGGCACCCCACCCATGCAGTTGCTAGAAAAGATGAAGAGGCAAGCTTCCCAGCTTGGTGCTATATTTCTTCTGTCCGTTTCCTGTTGCAGCCAAGCTTATCTGCATGCATGAAGTTGTTGCACACCCTATAGAGAGGAAATGAACTCACATGTGAAGGTCACAGAAGTTGTAAATTTGTCAGTGTCACTGCTGTTCCCTTGTTTGGTTTGCATTACTTGGTTCTGTTATCATGAGCCTCATTCCTCCTTACACTATGCAAAGAACGAGTGCACACATAATGTAAGATTGAAGTGTGGAAAAAAATGTGCACAGGAGGTCTCAACATGCGGATTTCAAATTCCCACATCAGGATGGGACAGGAATCGCACGACTCATCCCACATGCTTCAGCAGCATGCGTGGAGTTGCTCAACAAGTTGCTTGCATACAATCCTGATGACCGGTAGGTACTCTTTTTGTATATTATGTCTATGTCCACAATGGTTGTTCAGAATTGCAGAAACCCTTTAAAAACTGGGAGATTGTCAGGCACTGAATCCTTACCAACAAGTTTTTTGATGAATACTTGAAAAATCTGGTTTGGGTTTGTGTGTGTGTGTGTGTGTTTTTTTGGGGGGCCCCCTTAGGTTGTCAGCCAGGCAAGCACTCCGACATGGTTACTTCAAAGATCTGCGAGACAAGGAGAAGCTTCAACAAGCATTTGTTAGTGCAAATCGTAGCCATGGTGTTCGACCTTCTCCTGGGTTCATTCCTCCCCCTCCCCCCTGCCCCACTCCTTCAAAACTGCTACTGTCTTGCATCATTGTCACTAAATAACTAGATAAGGACAACATTCTCAAAGGTGAAACAAAACAACCAGCAACAACATGTGGTACCTTGTGGTTTGCATCTTGAAGGCTTCAGCCAAGGTGATTGCTGCTTGTTTGTGAAAGAACAATCAACAATCCCTGTAAAGAGCAGATTGCAAATAGAGAGTCAGCAATTTTGTTGTTGTGATGAAAACAAAAGCCAACAAATTGAAGGGCAGCTGATTCAAACCTGTTCAGATTTCCAACATTGCCATACACAAAATCATTTCTTCCTAATAGATAGATAGATCGATAGATCCTTGAATGAATGAATGCACATGTTGCTGAACAGCCATATAGCTAACACAGGTTTTGTGCAAAAAAACACAGGCTCATAACACATGAAGCTGCTGCTGCAGTAAATTACACAAAACAAAGGATCATTGCTGACTCCATGAAGATGATGAGCAGCAGTCATGAGAAGGCGGCTTTCACAAACCAGCAGAGTAATGGAAGCTCGCCGCAGTCCATGGCCAGTTTCTCACATCTTCCTACCATCAACAACAACAACAATAGCTCCAAATTTGCCAAGGAGGTATAAAACCTCCTCTCCTCTCCTCTCCTCTGTCCCCAGTCTTTTGCAACAAGAAACAAACTTTGTTCCATTATGATGCAGCAGCGGCAGCAGCAGCAAAAGCCCTTCCTTCCTTCTTTGGCTTTGTTACCACCTAAGAAGAAGTCATCAAGGAAAGACAAGAAAGAGTAGCAAGATATGTTGAGAAACTTAAAAAACAGTTGAAGAAGACGTTGTTGTTGCAGCAGGATGAGAGAGAGGCAGGGGGGAGAGATACGAACTCGACGCCACTGTCCAACTTTGCAGATGTGGAGAGCACAGCGACGCTAACTTCGGTAGGATCGGCAGTGTCCATGCATGTGGCGGCTCATGAAGCAACAACAACAACAACAGGACCGACACAAAGGGACAACAACAACAACAACGAGGAAGCTGAACATGCGCATGCACTTCCTCCTATAAAAAACAGCTACAATCTTCTTTCCATGCTCTCACCCAAGGTGCACGCCGGCGGCTCCAATTTCCGCAACAATAGCCAGCGATTGCACACTCCGAAGGTGATCAGATCTTCTTGTTTCTTGGTGTTGTTGGTGATCTCTGGTTCTCTCTCTTCTCCCTTCGCGCTTGCGGTTCGCTCTCTCGATCTCTCTATCTTGTTCCTCCTATTGTTATTGTTGATGATCTCTGTTCCTGTCTGTTCTACCTCCGCGCTTGCGGTTCTCTCTCTCTCTCTCTCTCGATCTCGTTTCCTGTTGTTGTTGGTGATCTCTTTTTCTTTCTGTTCCCCTTACGCGCTTGCGGTTTTCTCTGTCTCTCTCTGTGTTTTTCTTGGTTAAGGAAGATGACAACACCAATCGAAAAGCAAAATAGTCACTAGTGCTACAGTCTAGTACAATTGCTTGTTTTCTGGCTTGCTTGCTGTTGTCGCAAGGTTTTCCAACTTCTTCTAGAGCTTCCAGGATCACTGATTGCTGCGAAGTCACCAGGCTTTGAAGGGCCCCAAACTGATGAGAGGAGCAAAGAGTCATCGCACGCTTCCCGAGCTGTCGCCGAAGAGCACCTTGAGCGCCTGCAAACCTGGCGAGCCACCCCCGTACAAGAAACGGGCCAACAACAACAACAAGTACCTTTCCGAGTCCTTACTGCACGCACAAACTTCTCTCTCACAACTCTTCAAGATTTCTCCTAGGTAGGTACCATGATCAGCAACACGCATGTTGTTGCTCTCTCTCTCTCTCGCTTGATTGCTGCGTGCCACTGAAGCTTTGGTGTTGCTATGTTGTTCCAAAACAGATCCTCAGGAAAGGATTGTTGATTGCAATGGAAGCAGCAGCTTTGGTTTTGCTATGTTGTTCAACACAAATCCTTAGCATCTTTGCTGGTTGCAATATGAGGCTTCGGTTTTGCAATGTTGTTCAAACAGACCCTCGGCAAAAAGAATTTGCTGATTGCAATGGAAGCTTTGGTTTTGCTATGTTGTTCAACACAGATCCTCAGCTGCATTGCTGGTTGCAATATGAGGCTTTGGATTTGCAATGTTGTTCAACGCAGATCCTCAGCAACATTGCTGGTTGCAGCAATTGAAGCTTTGGTTTTGCTATGTTGTTCAAACAGATCCTCAGCAGCAAAAGTTGCTGGTGACCAGCCAGTGAAGCTTTTGGTTGCTGTGGTGTTCAAATAAATTCCTTGATTGCTGTGAAATCAATCACCTTGAATCAATTACAGATTCCATTCAATCTGAACCTTGAGCACAATTGCTCAAGGACACAAAAAGATGAACGAAAGATGGCCAGTGTAGTATATACGATCAATCTTGTTAAAGAGACATGAAAAATAGTAAGGCTTAAAATGCTGCTGTTGGGTTTCACAAATTTGAGCTTGTGAGAAACAAACTTCATGGACCATGGTACTATTGTAGTGGGTACAAGAATTTTCTTGCAATAAATTTCATGGATTCAGATTGAAACATTTTGAGCTTGTGATTTTGATGGACACCCAATTTGGGTGCTTCAAATTGGTGAACTGATTCTGTTGTCAATCAACAGAAAAAACCTTCTAGGTATTTTTGTAATGTGACTGGAGGGCACATTATTGTGTACAATTATTCCTCCACCCTGCAAGTGAGTGTTCTGTTTTCACGGCAGACTTTATGGAAAAGGTAAAGCCCCCACCCTCTGAAAGTTGCATGGGTTTTTATGCCACATAATGCCCACAGGTGAGGGCATTACCAAAATTGGGCTTGCACTTGTCTCTCACCTTTCGTGCTCTTGTTTCAGTACTGCTCTCATCCTCAGGCCTTACCCTACACATACCCCAATCTGCTACCCTGGTGAATGCGTTACACTCTGTGAATGTGCATGCTGATAGAGCTCCATGCATGTTCACAGGAATGAATATGCACACTCAAAATACCAAAGGAAGTTTTTCCAAAATTCTTTTTTTAATGTATTTATGTGCAGTTCTTGGGTACCCTGCATGCAATAAGTATCACTCAATTTATTTTGATTGATTGTTCCATTACCTTTTGGCCTCAGAGGAAAGGAGACACTATACATGCAGCCAGGCGGCAGAAGGGATGTAGCAGACAGGGAGCCAAAGCTACATAAACCCAAATGCATGGACAATCCAAGTTCCTTCACCATGCCAGGCTGTGGGTTTCCAGCTTGCACCACCTCATTAGGCTACTTCAATATGGGCAGATCTCACCAGGTGCCTGACCACAAGTACCAGAAAACACTCATATACTAACAAACAAAATTTGCAGTTTAGAAGAAGAAAGACCAGATTAAATTCTGTTGCCAGAGAAGTTGTTCATTTAATCTTAATTTGAAATGCAATTGAATACAAATTGTCCTCATTGCTGAAAGCAACTCTTCCATTGATTTTGTTCAACAATGAACTTGAATGCAACGTTGGTATTACCAGTGTTGGGTGAGTATTTGATTTTTGTTGATATCCACTACTGGTTCCAGTTCTTTGAACATTTCAGAATCAGAGAACCACCAGTTCCAGTTCTTTGGGGGAAAATATGAACCAAAGAACTTGAATACAAACATTGCAATACCAGTGCTGAGTGGGTATTTGATTTTGCTAATATTCGCCAGTTCCAGTTCTTTAAACATTTTAGAACCAGAGAACTGCCAGTTCTGGTTCTTTGGAAAACAATTCAGGATCAAAGAACTGCCAGTTCTGGTTCTTTGGAAAACAATTCAGGATCAAAGAACTGCCAGTTCTGGTTCTTTGGAAAACAATTCAGGATTAAAGAACTGCCAGTTCTGGTTCTTTGGAAAACAATTCAGGATCAAAGAACTGCCAGTTCTGGTTCTTTGGAAAACAATTCAGGATTAAAGAACTGCCAGTTCTGGTTCTTTGGAAAACAATTCAGGATCAAAGAATTGCCAGTTCCTGTTATGTCAGAAACTTCAACCAACAAGTGGGTTTCACAAAAGAACTGTTAAAACAACTGGTGGTTATGAACGAGACATCTTTACTGGCTTTTTCAAACATGCAGAACTGGCGGTTATTTGATTCACAAATTCCTGTAAGACCCAGAATTGAGGGTTCTTTGATTCTGCAGTAAAAGAAAGGAAAAAACCATTGCACAACTAGCTTAGCTGCTTTGTTGGTTTTTCTGCAATCCAGAAATGTCAGTTTGGAAGCCACTGCCCTTCTTCTAAAGAGCAGTGGTGTGCGCGCACACACACACATACTAGTACAGGCGCAGCTTCAACAGACAAGCCCCTGCGCATTATGTTGGGTAAGGCGTCAGGCAAGTTCATTAGGGTGAGCTAGGCAACAACACACTGAACATAATGGGAACTCCATGACATTAAGGTCCGGGGTGACAGATTCAATTATCTTTTTGAAAAACTTCATGTTGAAGAGAAACAATTTTGGTCACTATTGTGAGTGCCATGATCATCACTGGAAGATTATGCTATATAATCTGGCCAAGAAAATAACATAATCTGCCACCCTGGGACCTTAACATAACGTATCATTAGAAGTAGATCACACGTTTTCCATTTTTAAATTGTTCAACAAACTCCAGTTTTCTATCAACTTCAGGACAATAAAACAAAGTGATGCAAAAATAAAAAACCCAAAA
>Ga0209611_10002917_pt1 | contig 29963 bp, 26 predicted proteins | sample S1TSphgellanicum_3_FD_187693 | JGI IMG/M metagenome (GOLD analysis project Ga0209611, IMG submission 187693) | Host-associated microbial communities from peat moss isolated from Minnesota, USA - S1T2_Fc - Sphagnum magellanicum MG (SPAdes) (version 2) | ecosystem: Host-associated > Plants > Peat...
TGACTAGATTGGATCGCCCGACGCACTGCCGCCGTCGTGCGGGCGCACCCGTGTAATACTTGTCCCATAAGTCTTGTGGTTTTGGCACATCGTCGTGCCTAACACCACCTCTCTTCGGGACTGAACACTTAGAAGGTCCGGATTGGCCGGCACATACACCTCCTCGCTACAAAAGAGCGCACATTTCGTGGCACGGAAGACGTTCGGTGGGCAATCGAAAAGGATGTACTGGTACTGATCGAAGAGGATTTCGAGCTGCATCCGGAATTTTGCGAAATAGGGCGTGGCGTCGTCGTCCTGATACTCGTGCTCAAGATCCATCAACTTATAAACGGAAGGAATCAGATCCAGCTTGGGAATCCGTTCAACCCCGTGCTCGTTGAGGAGGACTTCTTCCTCAATGCATTGCTTCAGGCCGGTGCTCTCAGGATGGAAGAGACCCCAGACGGACTTTTCCGCCATTCCATTAAGATTGTTCCAACGGGCCACTCCCATCAGCCAGATGCTGGTGTTGCTTTGGGCATCCATATCCACGACCAAGACTTTCTGATCGAGTTCGCGCGCCAGTGAGGCAGCTAAATTGACGGTGATGGAGGTCTTACCAACCCCTCCCTTAAAGTTGACCAGGCTGATTCGTCTTGCCGCCATGCCGATGTTTTTACTCCGTTGCAGAACGAAGCCAATGATGAATTCGCAAATCGGTCTCTCACCATCACTAAGAGTTAGGGGCAAAACTCCGACTGGTCGGGGCTGACGGTGAAAAAGAGATCAGACGTTTCAGTGCTTGGATTCGAGTAATCTGAGAAATAAGTTTATCGAGTCGGGAGATGAATATCGGGTTTTCCCTCCAGGCTGGCGTAGATCGTCGCCCCTACTTCTTAACGTAGTGCTTGTCCAGCTCGGCCATGATGTTGGGATTAAAGAACGGCTTCTTCGCACTTTTCGAGTTTCCAGGATCTAAAAAGCGCATAGCGCCAAACCGCTTCTCGCCCTGAAGCTTCATCCGTAGCGCATGGTATTTATTCGTCATCTTGAAATCCTTGTACCGTGCTCGGCATTCCGCCGTCAGGCGGTCGTATCCCCAAGGATAAGTGTCGCGAATCTGCTGCTCGGTTAGGCGGACCTCCGGCGCATCCGGATTGTTGGTAACCTGGACGCCGAGTGCCTCCTTGGCCTTCGACCGGGTGAACTTGATGTCGATGTTTACCGTGACCGAATACGGAGAGTCGGCTTTTTGCGGTTTGCTTTCCAGGGTGTCGATGAATGACAGGAAGCGTTTCTCCTCGTGATTGAGGACGATTGCCTCTTGGTCCGCCAAGGCAACAAAGGCCATGGGGAGCAGGCTGAAGTCGAATTTCGCCAGGTCGCGGCCAAACCACGCCTTCGTGGCCGCCGCGAAGTTTTTCAAGCTGGCAGCTCCGATCTCCTGCAGGCGATGCGAGAATATGGACGAGCGGTTGTAGAAGTGGATGGATGAGTCGCGGATTTCGAGCAGGGCCTGAAGATTGGCCCAGCCGCTTTCATCGAAGTCTTTATCGTTCACCAGTTTTTTCGCAATGAAGTCCAAGCTGTGAGTGAACGGATTACCGGAGCGCGTGATCTTGACCTTGAACTTCTTGCTTTTGGTACCGTCAAGCTTCTCCCTCTCCTCCATGACGTATAGAGAACCAACCTTGTTCCCGTGGTCGGCCAACCACTTGGCCTTGAACAAAAGTTCCCAGCCGTTGATGGCCAAGACAGCAAACGTCTCCTCGCGGTAGGGAAAGTTCGGCTTGTTATAGATTTCGATCGCCGCAACCGTGGCAGAGATCGCCCTGTCGAGTAGTTCCTTGGATCTGGATTTCATGAGCAATTTCGATGGCGCGGATTTTAACTTCCCGGTGACGTTTAGCCCTGGGCAAAATCAACAATACAGATCGCCGGGCGGAGAGAAAACGATATCAAAGGGGGCGATTGCTTTCTTTACGTTGAAGGGGGAACATCCGCTCCATGAGAAAGGCACCGTGGCTGATCGTCTGCGCTCTTTTTCTCACCGCATGCGCGGGCAACGTCCAATGGCGTGAGTCCAGCGCAAGTCCGCCGCCGGCCAAACCGGAGCCGCCGGCTATTCCATACCTGGACGTTGAGCGATATCAGACCACGCTGACCAGCGAGCCCGGCGTGAAGCGCTCCTCAACAGAGAAGGTCACCCATCGCCCACACACCATCGCCTACATCGAGTTTGATGAGCAGGGCGACTTCATGGATCGCCAACAGCTCGTTGACGCGCTGGCGAACATTCCGCCAAGTCCAAATCGATTGATCGTCTTCTATGCCCACGGCTGGCAGAACAACACCCGGTCCGCCGACGTGGGGCAGTTCAATGCGCTTCTTGCTCACCTTTCTCATGCGCTCAACGAGACGGACCAGGGCCATGGTAGCGGCATGCCGTGGGAAGTGTACGGTGTTTACCTCGGATGGCGGGGAACCCTCTACGATCCATCCGACATCTATCCGGCTCAGCCGCCATCACAGAGGACTTCGGTTGAAGGCATCCTTGCTAAGGCAAAGCCGAGCCCCTTCAATACTTTGGCCAGCGCGCCCAAGCTCCTGACGTTCTGGTCGCGCAAGGACGCCGCCGGACGCATGGCCGGCGCGCCGCTCCTGGAAGCAATCAACATGATTTCGGCTCGCGCGCGGACGATGCCGTCTCCGGCGCCCGGACAGCGCCATACCAAGACCATTCTCATTGGTCACTCCTTCGGCGCTTACGTCATCGAGAAGACCGTCCTGCAATCCATCAGTACCATACCACCGCAAATGGATGAAAAGGGCACGACCTACATAACACCCCCGGCGGACCTGGTCATCCTGCTCAATTCTGCGGCGCCAGCCATCTACGCGAAGGAGTTCATCGAATTTCTCAAGTGGCATGGAGTGGGGCGGGACCAACCGCCTTTCGTCATCTCGGTGAGTTCCGAAGCGGACTTGGCGACCAAACTCGCTTTTCCGCTTGGCACCATCCCCGCCTCAGCGTTCGACATCGGCAGCTACCGCGGCGCGGATACCTACCATGGTGCCAACGAGAAGACCTTCTTCACCCACACGCCAGGCCATACCGATTATCTGCCGTCATTCGACGCCTACCCCACCGATAAGCTTCCCTTCGATCAGTTCGCCTCGGACTACGAGAACGAGTGGATCTTCTACCGGAACCTATTCCCGGCTCCGGCTGACTTCACCAAGACGGATTTCTCGTTCATCGCTTGGGATGATCCCTATGCGAAGAACGGCGACGCAGCCTCTTCCCGGATATGGCAGCTTAAGCCGACACGTGCGGTTGACTCCAGCCAGGTACCTTTCAACGACACGCCGTACTGGCTGGTGCGGGTGCCGGCGAGCATCATCGCGGACCATAGTGACGTCTGGTGCCCGAACTCCATGAATCTGCTGACCTCATTAATCCGCCTAAGCGGAATCGCAGATGACACCCCTGCGCTGAGGACGATTAAGCTCGCGCCCGAGGCGGCGCCGGTGGAAGGCCACGATCGGCTCGCTCCCCTGCGGAACTATGATGAAAATGCAGGTAATTAGAGACGTTTATGAGGTTACTGATAATCGCCGACGACGAGGCGTTGCTTGAAACTCTGCAAAAGCCGGAGCACCCGATCGATGTTCTCGTTTCCTGCGGTGATCTACCGGATCACGTCATCCTTGAAGCTGCAAAGCGCGTTGAATGCGACCAAATTCTGGCTGTTAAGGGCAATCATGACTCCTCCTCCGCTTTCCCTCCCATCATAAAAGATTTGCACATGGAGACAGTCACAGTGGGAGGTCTTAAGTTTGGCGGCTTTGCCGGTGCGTGGAAGTATAAGCCAAAAGGAAATTTCCTGTTTGAGCAAACGGAGGTAAACTCCATGCTATCATGGTTTCCTTCGGTGGATGTTTTTGTGGCTCATAATTCCCCACGAGGGATTCATGATCGGGAGGACGAAGTCCATTTGGGGTTCGACGCATTCAACCGCTATATAGATCGGGTGAAGCCTAAGCTTTTTGTACACGGACATCAGCACGTTTCAGCCGAGACAGCCGTGGGGAGTACGGCGATTCTTGGGACTTATGGCAGTCGCATCATCGATGCCTGACCTAGACTAGATCAGCTTTAGCTACCCCGTGGTCGAAGACAAAGCTTGAGACTATGTCGCCTACGAGAAGGATAACCCTAAGGTGGTTGATAACGACGATGGTGACTGGGTTTGGCCCAGCCATAAGTGATCCGCGTCAGTCTGTTATTAGGGATGTCCAGTCCGTTCGGTAGCATCCAATTTTGAAAGCTGTCTCTGCGCAGAGCAAAGCGGTAGGGTTCGTGAGCAATGAAAATCCTGAGATGGCTCTGCGAAATCTTCCCAACTTACCGAAAGGTTTTTATCTGGACTTGGTACGCGCTCTCCCTGCCGTTTTTGTTGGCGTGGGCCATCTGCTTTCCCGGAACTGCCATCTTGCTTTACTGTTTTGATTCGCATCCTATAAATACGAGGATTCCTCGCTTCGAGCCTCTCGACGTCACGAAGGGGACGTTTCTGGCATTCTGTTTGGCGGTAACGGTCGCCGGGCTTGTCGCGATTTATTTCAACGTCAAAGCGCTCAGAAGGCTTAGGCTTGGAATTTCCAGTTAGCCGCCCCCGGCGGAGTCCTGAAGCCAAACTCCGTATCCACCACCCCAAGCGCGACGCAAGCCGAAGCTCGAAAGGATGCGCTGGAACATCATGCCGTACCAAGGTGGGCGAACCACTTCAAACGCTTCAGGAGCTGTTAGTGAACTGAGATTTATCCGTTCCAGGTTAATTCCGCCTTCCTGCCAACGGCGGAGCGTATGAGCGAGGTCCGCTTGTGGATCGAGGCGGTCTTTTTGAATCAGGAGTGCCCGATGAATCCTCTGCGCCACTAAGAAGTTTGCCGAAGGAAAGTCCGTTGGGAATGAAATTGACCGATTGTCGAAGTCGATCGTGTTGACGCTCTGGTTGTCCCCTTGCCTCCGAGCGTCGAGCAGAAATGCCGGGGGCGCGTCAACGGCAATACTCAGTAGCTGTAGCCGTTCTGCCCTAAGCCTCAAGCCGTCGATGATCGGAAACATGTCTACCGCGGCGACGTTGGTATAGACAGCATCATCCGCTTGGGTTTCGGTGGGTAGCGGCAGAGCATTGAAAAGTGGGACTGGCTGGTAGCCGCACTCTGCTAAGGCAGAGGCTAACGTCATACTTTCGGCTCCAGGCAGGTCAATGACGAGAGCAACTCTCTCAACTTGTGCAGGAGCCCAGTCAACATTCACTGCCATCTCAGGGAGTGCAATAGGAGGCCTGCTTAGATCCAGGTGGGCAAATGTCACTGGCTTTGCCCAGCGCGACCACACGGATGCGTCTGGGGCCCAAGCTGAGAAAATTTGTTCCTTAGTCATCGTCGTCCACCAGAAGAGCTACGTCTGTAGCCGCAAAATCGATGAGCGGCTTCTCAGACATTCGAGCGTAGGCGCCGGCGGCTTTCCCATTCACGGTATAAACTCCGACGCACACATGTCGCGCACCGACCGGTGTCGCGATCGGTAGTGACTCGAAGCGCTTCTGGGCAATCCAGTTATTCGGGCGCAGAAGCGCATCGAATCTTGTACGCATCCACACATCGGAGGGCATTAGTTCTCGAATGCTCACAGTGTCCCCAGTATTGCAAAGCGCAGTCTTTAGAAGCCAGCCGTCATCATTGGACCAAGGCGCATCCCGAGGATCACGAGTTTCAGGCAGCAAAGCTTGCCAGGTGGGCAACTTCACAGAAAGAGTGTCCCACGTCAGAGGGAACCGCTTACTTTCGGTTATGATGGACCTCGCCGAATTGACAACCGGAGTTCTACCTTCCCGAAAAAACAGCCGCCAGCCCGTATGGCTTGGTAAACGCGAAAGCCATTCGGCCTGATAAAACCGCACGATAGCTTCGAGTGGTCCTCGGTACCAGGTGGTATCCAGATGGGCCACTCGATCGCCGCCAAACAATCTGCCCGGGCTTGGCCAGATGCGGACGACAACCGCGCGTGCGCAGTTTTCTCGCCAGAAATGAAACTACCTGATGATCCTCAAGGTATCCGGGCGCCGAGAGAAGTGCGATGACGGCATTCTGTGACGTGCCAGCGGCCAATGCGTCTACCCAGGCATCACCAGGACGCCCGGCTGGCCGAAGGTTGGGAAAATGCGCCGCCATAAGCGCGGTGAAGTATTCCCCCTCGGAGTATCCGCCAGGAACGTCGCTGTTGGTCTCTGATATTCGCCAACCTTGGGGGGTCGGATGAAAATCAAATCGCATCACCCTACCAAGAGAGGGAGTCAGCGGTGAAGGGTCGGCCAGAACCTGTCGTAACCGTGCGGGTAGACCCAGCCTGTTCAGGGAACCAATTTCACGCAGAATTTCTGTCTCTGCTTCGATGGCCTCCTCTGTGAGCCGCTCGGCCCAGCTCGCGAGTTTGTTCCAAGAGCTGGATTTTAAGACTAGCGGAAAGGACGCAAGGGTGTCGGTATCGCCAACCTGGGGGTCCCATTTACAGCCGTCGAGTACTGCCTTCCGACGCAAAGTCAGATAATCACGGGCACTGATCTCGTTCTCAGCATGGATTTCAGGAAAATCCCGCGTTTCTTGCAGACAGGAATTCGGATTCTCCACCAAGTCTGCGAATCGAGCGGTCATTGCGGCATTCCCTCCCACCTGCCAAGGTGCCACAGCCATGCGCCAGCAATAGAAAGATAAATGATTGCCGGGACCACGCCGCAGTTTATCCACGACGGGAACGGTCGAGACTTACTTGGCTGCACGAACGATTCGACTGGCAACGCCAAGACTAAAAGAGCGCCGGCTACCCAGCCGTCGCGAAAGAGGTCATGAATCGTCGCGAAAGCTGAGGCCCAATTCCCCGCCGTAGCGCGACCTAGAATCAGGCCCGTGGCGACCAAAAGCCCGCAACATCTCACACCGGACGCAAGGTCGCGCTGCTCTGTGATGGAAAGAGAGACCTTGGTAGTCATCTCAAAGATCAACCACAGTAGTAACCAGGCAACACAACCGACTCCCGCGGAGAAAAAGTTTTCTAAGTAAGAAGGCCCTTCGCCGAAGTTTCCACAAGCATACAGAATGGCTATAGCCACGATCGCTCCGGAGAACGCGATTACGGCGGCCGTATTTTTGCAGTCAACAATGTCGAACTCGAAACTCAGTCCGAGCCACGGAATAATTTTGAACGCGAGCAAGATCCAAAGTGCTCCGACAAAAGTAAGGCCTAGGACGGCTACTGGATCAGTGCGAACCTCAACTGCCCCCCAGACGTGAAGCGCAGCCGCCACTGCGATCAGGCATGCGCCGATGCACACGCCAATGATCCATCCTAAATCACGTTTCATTTCTGCCGGGTTAGAACGGGTTGTCATGGGTCGGCTTTCGTGCTGAGAAAACGCCCACGAAAATAGTTGGCACGATCCTTCATTTCCATTGCGAAGGCGGCCCGTTCTAAATCTCGCCAAAAGCCGCCGCGGCACGGAACTTTTTCAGCAATTTTCTCAAGCGTGCTCAGAGCTGCCTCTGGCTGGTCTCTTCCAATATGGTTGCAGAAAGCTGTGTCGAGATGATCGAGTTCTCCCAGCGGAATGGTAACTGCGTTCCTTGCCCTCAATAGCAATGTAATTGCGGCACTGTGCCGTTTGGCATCCGCTACTGACGTGGAGACAGACTTGCGGTGCAAACGCTCCAAGGTGTCCAAAGGAGATCTTTTCTTACTCTTACGATAACGTGAGGCGAGAGCTTCATCAGGAGAACAACGCGAAGGGCTAAATCCAATCCACTCGGGGCAAATCTTACGAAGTTCGTTCCACAGATTTTCAAAACGAGGGTCTGCCTCTTCCGTAATCAGACTCGTCCTAAATCTGAAAATCGCCCGAAGGCTACCCATTTCTTCGGTGCTCAGTCCGAAGAGTCTTTCATCGCTCCAGATGAAACCATCGCTCATCAGTTCCAGGAACGGCTCTGCAAGAGGGTCCATCCGCTGCCGTCTGAGCTGATCGGCAACTCGCTTTAGTGGAGCACCAAGTTCCATGTGCTCACCTTAGGCACTTGCTTCTTTGGTTAAAAGTAGGAACGAATTAATCAGATCGCGGCTGTCAGCCTCAAGAAGACTTTGATCGCGATATCAGGCGGCGTAGCCAGCCCGTTTTGGACGGAGCAGCCGACGATTCCTTTTCGGTTCGACACAGGCGAAAGCCGAAATTGGGTGTTCCAGATACTTCGGGCTTTCGAGAAAGGCGATAAGATACCGTTTGCACTTCTGCACAGTCACTCCAAGAACCACCTCGCAGCACCCTTTCTGTGCCGTCCGAAGGCCCAGTCGGACTCAAGCGCGGTGACTCCGCATAATACTGCGCATCATACCAATCGGACACATACTCCCATACGCCTCCGACCATGGCATACAACCCATAGGCATTCGGAGGAAAGCGCCGCATGGGCTGGATCGCGAATTGATCGAAGCGCCCGAAGTCGCAATTCGTGGAGCTGGGTAACTCGTTTCCCCATGGATACGGCTGGTTGATTAGTCCGCCCCTTGCTCCCTTTTCCCATTCGGCTTCGGTGGGAAGACGATAACTAGCATCTGCTGTCGCGATCTTCTGGCAGACAAAATCAATAGTCACACGGGGGATCCCAACCACCGGCTTTGCGTCATAGCGATACGGTAAATCGGGATTCTCACGGGGTGGCTCGCCGAACATTTTACGCGAGTTGATAACGCGGCCATCGGCCTGCTTCCAATCTTGTGGGGGAGCATGGGCGTGCCAATCCAAAGCCCGCGTCGTTTCGTTTTCGCAGTATTGTAGCCGTATCCTGTTGATCGCCGGAAGGGCCCAGAGCGGATCTCCCATCTTGTGCTTTTTCCAGTCGTACCCGGTTGGAATTCCGCTCGGAGGAGCCTCCCAGCCTGCCACGGCGCAGAAGATGGCCCAACTCACCGGGGTTTCCGATAGCCAAAAATGACCAAGCTCGACTGGGTGCACAGGGCGCTCATCCGGATCACCGGTTTCTGATCCCATCAGGAAGGTGCCTGCGGGGATATAGACGAAACGCAGGCCATGCTCGTTGACGGCCAGACGTTCCAACAAATTCTGACGTGCCGCTGCAATCTCGCCGTTACTCGGACTGAGGCCAAAGGCGCGATCGTATGCAGTCGCGGCCGCATGCAGGTCACCCGCCTCTTCCAACCGCCGGGCTAGCTCAAATAAGGCATTCGTGTCTCCATCAAGACCGTGGGCTTGTCGCAGCCAATCGTATTCGGAGGACATCGTGCACTCTCTTAACTCTTTCGAGCTATGCTCAGTTCCAGAACGGAAAGCGGATTGGCCACGGCTCCCTCGGATTTCCCCCGCGCTACTAGGTCTTCTTGCTCCACCTGGGCCACAATCCAGGGATCGGGGGCATTAGCAGAACCATTGAAGGCCAACGCGCGCGCACGGCAGCCACCCGCGAAGACAGCATCGTTTCCATGAAGGCTGGATGGCTCGGCAATCGAAAGTTTTCGCATCGCCTGGAAAACTTGGCTCTGGTGCCAGATCTCCGATAGCGATTTGTTCCGTATGTTCTCGGCGACGAAGGCCGAGCCTAGAAAACTGCACGGATTGACGTCGCCTGAAACAGAGACTGAACAGACTAAATTGCCGGCTCCGCATCCGTAGTTCTGGTAGACCACCGACTGAGTTTCTTCACGGGCTAGTGGGCTGAAAGGATCGATGTTGCAGAGATCGAACCCGGTGTTTGGCTGCAGGCCAGCAAGGAGTTGGAGCGCTTCGTTGTACTCCTCAAAAGTGGGCATGAGTTCGAGGTTATGGCGAGCAACGCCTACCGGGTAGAGCGGGCGGAAGACCGCGGTATGAGCACCAACCTGACAGGCCAGCTCGGCGCACTTTTCGATCTCATGCAGATTGCTCCGCATGATCGTGAAGGCCAGAGTGAAGCGAGCGTGTTTCCCGAGAAGGGCGATTTTGTCGATCACCTTCTCAAACGTCCCAGCACCCCGAACGTGGTCGTTTGTTTCCGAGGAAGCCCCCTCCAAGCTTACATTGAGCCAGACCAACTCCCGCTTCCCAAACTCCCGTGCGATCTCCTCTGTAATTAAAAGGCCGTTGGTTGTCAGGCACGGACAGAGCCCGTGATGAGTGGCCAGATCGATGATTTCAAAGATGTCCTTCCGCAGAAGTGGCTCACCTCCAGTTAGCCCGAGGCGAAATGTCCCCAGGCTGGCCAACTCGGCAAATAGGCGATCCAGTTCATTCAGGGTGAGCGGCTTCTCCTTACGCGGCAGCGTGCCGGCAAAGCAATGCGTACAGGTAAGATTACAGGCCGCCACGACTTCAAGGTGCAGGGCCATCGGTCCGACCAAGTGGTCCGTTGGGATTGGAGCTTCTAGCACGTCCCCGGCAAACCGACCGTCCACGGTGAAGAATCCCCGCTGGTAGAAATCCTCAAAGAACCCAATGGTCGATTCGCGGCGCTTTGACTCGATGCGGTCGGCGAGCAACTCGTCGATGCCGTGAGCTTTTAGAGCTAACAGCACTTGGGTCGTTTCAGCATCAAACGGTATATACTTTGACGTGCGGCGATCAAATACCGTGCTTCCGAAATGCTGCGGGATAAGTACCAGCGGAAGCCGTTCGCGGTGATTCGGTGTTCCTGTCATGGACGGTTCCTTTACGTGCTAGTTCCTTCGGGCTTGAGGTCGAAAACTCGGCGAAGCCAAACTTTGCTTCCTGTTTGTGAAATCCCTAGTGGCATGGCATCAAGTTCTTGGAGCTTCCGAATCCGGTAAGCATCTCGGCTCGTTTTTTCCAAGGCAGCAGGATTGATTTCTCTGGGTATCGTTGGTTCCCATGACGAGTCGTCGAAGCTCAATGTCGCCCAGTCGGCGTTGTCCGGTTCTGTCAGGCTATACTTCCAAGATCCATCGGCAGCAGAAAGAATGGAGACAGGATATGTTGATGCCCCGGTGGATTTGATGTGCGTTTCTTTCCCTCCGTAAAAGGCGGCGAAGGAAAACACAGCATACTCGGGGTTGATCTCAGAAATTGTGATCCCCCACACGTGCTGGCCCCACGGGATCAAGGGGCGACCTGAGGCAGGTTTGATTCCATCCAGAAAAAATTCCGGTTTACCCGCCGCATAGAGCCAAACCTGAAGCGGAATTCCCTGATTAGGGTTGAGCCACCGGAGTACTACGCCACCGCAGCCCGCCGGGACCTCGCAGTGGCTGTGCTCCTCCAAAACAAGTCGCGGCGATTGCTTCGACTGCCGTGGTAAGGAGTTTAGCTTTAGATCTCGGTCGGGCATACGGTCATCTCAGAAACTGAAAATAGCAATTGGGTACAGGATGTAAACCCAACCGTCTGGGTTAAGACTTATTGAAAAAAGCAACTCTCGCGAATCCGCCTAAAATAACTCTTTTTGGACTTCGGTAGTCTTTGCTGTCTTGCGCTTTTTGGAAGGAGCCTTCTTTGCCTTGGCCTTCTTTGATGCTTTTTTTGCTTTCGGCTTCGCCGTCGGATTTGGTTTGTCGACAGTCAATTTGATTCCCGCTTGAAGCTTACCTAGAAACTGCTCTATCGATTCGCTTATCGTTGACTGTTTAACGATAGCCTGCCCATTTGCAGAGCGAGTTAGAATATCATACTTGATTTGCTCGGCTTCCATCGAAACAACCCTAAAGGCATAATCGACGTGCGCTAGGGCATCTGCCCAAACCGGAAGATACGCGCGTCTGTCGTTGTAAATAACGTCGCCCGCATCAAACCGCTCCTTCGCCAACGAGTCCTTGAAGCAGTCTCCCACCGCCATTTTGAATCCTACCGCGTAACCGTCTTGGAATTGTACCTTCATGGGTTGCTTTCAAAGTGCGGCCAGGAAATCGCGTTCCCTGATAATCTTTAGCCTCCCGTTGGGATGGGTAAACTTCAAAATGAATGCGGCGCAAAGCTTGCCTCCCGATTCCCACGATTGCCAGCCGGATTCGGGATGTTCTCCCAAGACGAGATAATCGGTGGCGTTGACATTTTTCGTCTTCTGCATCATTCCACCGCGCGCTTCGATCTCCTTCGTAGCCTTACTGCGGCTTCCCCATTCCATCGTACCCGTGAACAGGAAGGTTTCGCCCTTGAAGTAAACGTCAGGCGTCTCCTCCAACATTCGGTAATTGAGCAGCAGCTTAGGAACGGAATCGCAGTATCGTAGGATATCCTCGGCTTGCTGGCGGAGTTCCATTTGCCGCTTTTCTTCTGCCCTCCGTTCCTTAGCGGCTATTTTGAGATTCGTAATTTCGATGGGCTCGTGCGGAATGTCCTTATAGTCGACGCCAATGGCGAATTGTTGGATACGTTCCCGGCAAATCGACAGCGGAGTTAAGCGCGAAAAGTCAGCTACCGAAATCAGGTCTGCGATTCCCGCTTGGCCAAGACGCGGGAAGATTACTCGTGAAAGAAGGTCCGAAACCGCCTCAACGTCACCTTGCGCGGTATGCGGGCCGGAACATTTCAAAGTGAACACTTCCCGCAGGTAGTCCAATCTGTGCGTCTTGAATTCAGGCAACGCGCGGCGCGAGAGAAACCATGTGCAGAAGCCTCTTTGACCTATCGGAGCTTCGCCTAAACGTGTGAGTTCCGGCGAAAGCACTCTATCCCAATCAAACAGCAGATAGTGGGATGACACGTAACTATCCCCGACATAGGCACGGTAGGCTGAATACGCTTCCTTTGGTTCAGCTCCGTTAGCCTTGATGAAATCCGTCGTGTATCCATGAACCATCGCAGCGGCTGGCGAGATTTCAATGTCGTGGTTAATGAAGACGCGGAAAGGTTCACCTACAGGCATTAGACCTTGGAATCTTTGAGCAGCGATTTCCACTACATGAATCGGAGCCCACAAGCCGTCTGTCTCCGTATCGACAAGAGTCCAGTTCTCAGAGGCCAGCTCAGTAAATCCGGCGCGACGGTGAGCGGCTGCCTCTAACTGATATTCAACCGTTCCGTCAGGCGCGACGTTAAGAGACGAAGTGGCGTTCGACATAATCTTCCTACTAAGTGGGCATCTCCTCACACACCGCATTCAATTTAGCTGAGCTAGGGGCACCCAGTCAGTCATTCCCTCTCTCCAGTAAAACGAGGTGGTTGCATCAAAATTGCCTCCGGCGATGTATCCACGAACTTGATCTGAAGTGAAAGGCCCATATTTCTCATTGTTGGCGAAAACGTAAACCTGCTCGGTTGCAGACGGTCGGCTACCGTTGCTACAGGGGCCGTTTGGACTACCGCTGCCTGTGTCAGGGCCGTTTGACCATTGGTATGAACGGCGCCGTTTCCATTCGTGTTAGAACGCATGGCCATGGTCTGGCGATACGCCTTGGCTTCCGGAATCTTCAGAACCTCGATGGTCGCGTTGAACTCCCGGACGGCGGACTCGATTTCATCGATGGAGCACTCGAAGAACTCCTTGTGGCGATTCACCAAGTTCACCCGGCGATTACCAAAACGCTCGTGCAACTTGTACTCAAGCTGGGGCGCATTGTCGGAGTAGATCGTGGCATGGATGTCGAATTCAAAAGGAACGGACGCATTATTCAGCTCATCCACCCGGTCGGTCGGGACGAGCCTGCGCGTCATTCCAATTTTGAAGCGATTATCGCCGAATGAGCCGATGTTCGAGATGACGTAGACGTAACCGCATTTGGTCATCTGCGCCATCGACTTGGCCCGCTCCTTGTTCGCGGTCGCTTCAGCGAGCTGCTGCTGAAGGTCGGCGATTTTGGCGTTCATCTTGGCTACTTCGGCGCCCTGAGCTTCCTGCAACTGCAGCTTGGCGTGCTCCAGCGCCAACTGGGAGCGACGCTCGTCATCTTCAGACTCCTTGATTTGCCGGTCGAATTCCCGCTGAGCGCGCTCCTCTTCCCGGATCTGTTCCTGGACTCGCTTTTGCTCGTCCTTTTCCGCCTTCAGCTTCTCCTGATATTCGTAGCTCACTTTGAGTTCCTGAAGCTTGAGCTGAAAATAGTCCCGTTGGATGTGGATGGTGTGGACCTCCCCGAGCTTATTGATGGCCTGATAAACTCCTTCCAGGCGTTCGATCATTCTTTGGACGTTGTTCCAGCGGACATTGGCGATGAGCCCATCGGCTTCGCCGTTGAACGCCCGGAGCATCAACCGGGTGTAGGCCTTGGTCTGCTTCTTCCCTTCAGAGGCGCTCCCGTTGACGGTCCAATTCTGTGTGCAGATGGCCGCGGTCTCGTCCTTCAAACGGTCTTTCTGGCGATCCCGGATGCGATCTAGTTCGTCTTTGTACTTCTGCGATATGTCAAAGTCGTAGGTTGGAGTGTAAAGACCGCAGTCGATCACCGTCTGTTCCGATGTAAACAGGTCGATCTGGCCCTTGAGCTGACTGGCCTGCGCTTGGAGCTGGTCATTCCAATACTGGGTCTGCTGCTGCTGGGATTGAAGATTGGCAATGTCCCGCTGTAGGTTTGCCTTGAACGCCTCAAAGTCGATGACGTCTTTGTATTTGGTCTGAAGAGCGACGAGTTGCGACGACAACAACTGTTCGACGACCTTTTTAGCTTTCAAGCGCCGCATTACGAAGGCGAGTGCGCCGGCTGTTCCGCCATAAACCGCGATCAAGGCAAGGACAAGATATACGGTGTGCATAATCAGACCTTTTTATTGGAGGGGTGAATGTCCACAACCCGCCCTTGCCTTGCGGTAAGGCCGAACAGTGGCCAACGACACGCCACTCCTTAACGCCTCGTCAGGGCCGACGATCGTCGGCAACTCCCCAGCGAGGCCAGTTTGCTCATGTGAAATTTAAGGGTCAAGATTTGACATGTACGTGAAAGCCTTCATTTCCGCGACAGAGGCGTGCTTGAAAGGCAACCTCTACGCTGGAAAGATGTATTTTATTCCTATGCCCGGCGACGAGACTTATTCCGACCAGCTCCGTCAGGAGCTTTATGCCGCGATGCAAAGCAAATGGTCTCGCGGAGGAAAAGTCGTCACGGCCCTTTCCAAGGTTGCCCACCATAAGGACACAAGCTTTATCAAGGACATCATACCGCTTCTCTGGGACAAGGAGGGGGCGGTAGTTTTTGAAGTGGCGGCCACTCTTTCATTGTTGGTCCCAAAAGTCCAACTGGAGACGCTTCCCGACCTGGACGCGAGGGTCAGGACCGGCTGGCCTTACTGGGCGGGCATCAGCAACCTTGATGGTACTCAGATGGAGCGACTGAAGGCGTCGCCATTCTGGTGGTGGAGCTTCGCGGTCCTGGCCTCACATCCCAGCGGATTTGTTCGGCAGGCAGCCATTGAAGAGCTTGCCAGCGAAGAGACCGGAGAGTCGTTGCCCTTTATCCTGCTTCGGACCACTGACTGGGTAGAACCCGTTAGGCAAGTAGCGCGGAATACGCTTCTTGAAAAGCTAAGCCACCCGAACCTGGGTCAACTTGATAAGTGCCTACCCTTGGTTTTTCGCATGCGAAATGCCCTCAGGCATCAGCCGCTCGCGATTTTTGAGGAAATCGAAAGAGCGGTTGCCTCGTCGAATGACCATATCCTCGCCGATGGATACGCGAACACTTCGCCGGCTTTTCTTCGCTACCGGTTCAAGTTGGCCAAGCAATACGGGCGATTAGCCCTCGATCGGCTGATTGATACGGCGTCCGCGTCCTCAAATATCGGAGTCCGACTTTTGGCCTGTGATTGGATCGCTGAACCCGCGACCGAGCAAAAAATCCGGGATAAGTACGGACAGGTATTCCTGCGCGACAAGGTTCCACTTGTCCGGGTTAGGGCCTTTTGGCGCATCGCCAATGCGGATCCCGAAAAATACTCGCTCCAGATCGAACACGCATTGATGGATCCCAGCGCCGCCGTGCAGGACACCGCCCGCGGTGCTTGGAGACTCCTTCTCCATAGGGACGCCCTGGCATTTTACCGGAGTGCTATTTCTCACGCTGACAAGCCGGCGGCGATTGTTGCCGCCCTTCGAGGGCTTCGCTCTGAAGGCAAGCTAGATGACGAGTCGTCGGCACGGCGATTTCTCAAACACGAATCCGCGAAGGTCAGGAAGGAGGCCCTTCGCACATTGGTTGCCTGGAATGCGGCAGATGCCCCTGATCTCTTGCGGGAGGCATTGCAGAGCGCGTCACCCTCTTACTCGAAGGAGGCCGCATCACTTTTGAGCGCGCGGCCCAATCTGCTCTCCATTTCCCTGGTGAAAGACCTGCTGTTCAATCCCCGCCACCCGGATGCACGCAAGGTTGCCATCTGGCTTTTCGCGTCGATGCCGAAATGGTCGAGCCTGCCCCTGATCCTGGAGGCGTATTCGATCTCGTCTTATCGGGAGCGCGCCTATATGGCCTTCAAGGATTGGAACAAGCACTACAACCGAAACCAATCGGCACCTTCCAAGATGGAAGCGAGAGAAGCCGTCAAAGCGTTCAGCGCAATTGCTGATTCTCCTCTTTCAAAAAATCGAGATTTGGTCTCCATAATTTCAGAACTCGAAAAGAAGCGGTAAGAGCATCTCAGGCTCGCCGGAGTAGAATTTACGCTAAGCCCGCGGAACGCTTGCGTCTGCGAGGCAGGTAAGTGCGATTTTGATGGATCAACCGCTGTTAGCGACCACCATCGGAACCATGTATCTGCGCGAGGTCACCATTGAAGGTTATCGTTGCTTCAAGAAAGCCACCTTTAATTTCCAGAACGGATTTAACTCCGTGGTTGGCCGCAACAACACTGGCAAAACCAGTCTCTTCAATGGGATTCGACATGCGCTCGGCTCCTCCGCCAACCGTGGTGAACCGCTGTGGCTGACGGAGGAGGATTTCTATTTCGAGCCGGCGGTAGGCAAGCGGACGGAGAAAATCCAGATCGAGCTTCAGTTCGCCGGGCTCAATGGTGACGATCTCGCTCGATTTTTCGAGATCCTCGATTACAACGTCGCCCAGCCGCTCGAATCGGTTGGGCGCATCGTTTTCGAGGCATCGTGGCCAGAGGCAAAACCTCGTCCCGACACGAAGCGCTGGGGTGGGGCGTCAACCGGCGATCGGGCTGCGGTTCCTTCCGAGGTCCTGGCCCAGATACCCGTGACGTTTCTTCCTGCCCTTCGTGACGCCGAGGCTGCGCTAACCCCGGGAAACAAAAGCCGGCTGGCTTTATTGCTGCAGGACCTGGCGCGGCGCGACGCGGCCAACCCAAAAGATACGATCATAGAGATCTTCAAAACGGCCAACGCCGCATTAGAGCAGACCGGCCTGCTCAAAACGGTGAAGGAACGCCTCCAGAAAAGCACCGGCGCAATGGCCGGCAGCGACTACTCACCTTGCTCGATTTCTGCCAGCACGCCCCGCTTTGAGCGCATCTTGCGCACCCTGCGGGTTCAGATGGAGACTGTCGCCTTGGCGGACATCTCTGCCAATGGCCTTGGCTACAACAACCTCCTCTACATCGCCACCGTCCTTGCCCATCTCGAAGAGATTTCGGATTCGGAGGCGCCACTTCTTCTGGTCGAGGAACCGGAATCCCATCTTCACCCGCAACTAACGGTGCTCCTGGCCGAATACCTGAACCAGCTCACCGCGGAGGCTCGCGCGCCACAGGTCATCGTCACGACGCATTCGCCCACGCTGGCCTCGCATCTGGCGCCCTCGCGTATCTCGATCACCTTCGTCGATTCACAACAGAAAACCATCCGCTGCAATTCACTTGTCCATGCCGGCCTGGAGGATCATGAGGAGCGGGAAATCCGCCGGATGCTCGATGTTACCCGGGCCTCACTCTACTTCGCCAAAGGACTGATTCTCGTCGAGGGCATCTCGGAAAGCCTGCTGCTTCCCGTCCTCGCCAAGCGAATGGGCATCAACCCGCTCGAACGCCATATTTCCATCCTGCCGATGTGCGGGGTAGCGTTTGGCACATTTAAGAAGCTCCTGAGTGAAAACGCGCTCAACATCCCGGTGGCGATTATCACTGATGGTGATCCCAGGCGCACGACCAAGGACTGGGAAACGACTGAACCGCGTATGGATGGCGGCAAAATCGAGCGTTGCGCGCGCGCGAAGAAGCTCGAAGAGGTGTTTGCCGGCCACGCGAACGTGAAGGTTTTCATCTCTGAGGTGACTTTGGAATATGACTTGGCGATGGCAGGTCACGGGAACCCGGCAGTCATGGCCCAGACTTGGGAAGACTGCTTCGATGGCACGCCACGAACCTTCAGCAAGGCAGTGCTGGCCGCGGCTGGCGCCGATCTGCGAAATCAGGCGCTCGCTGTCTGGCGCGGCATTTGCGTCGCCGACAGCGCCGGGAGCAAGGCCGAGTTTGCCAATCTGTTGGCTGACGCCTTGGCGCTAGAGGAAAACGGGCAGCCTACCGTGCCCTTCGTCATCCCCGCCTACCTTCAAAACGCGATCAGATCGGTGTGGGATTCCCTTGAGCCACCGCTCCCAGCGGCAGTCCAGGCACTGATATGAATGGCCCGACGCCGGAACAGGCCGCGGTTCTCGATGCCTCAGACCGGGTGCGGATTGTGCGTGCCGCGCCGGGCTGTGGCAAAACTTGGCTGGTGGCCGAAGCGATACGCCGGGTCCTTGCGGGCTGGAATCAACTCGGTGGAATCGCCGCACTTTCGTTCACCAACGTCGGCGGCAACGAAATCCGTCGCGCGGTGGGACACGACCTACCTCATCCTCATTTTGTCGGCACCCTCGACTCGTTTGTCTATCGGTACATTGTCCGGCAGTTCGCACATGTCCTCAACCCACGGTTCCGGCGACTCGTGCTTGTACCACCTGAGGCGCTGGATGACATCAAGTTCACCGATCAGTGCGTAATCAAGCTGCCAGAGCTAAATCATGCTAGAACGTCCCTTTTCGATCTTACCTTCGTCGGCGGAGTGGGAACAAACGCGCAACTCGCCTTCAAAAAGGGCTGGGGACAAACCCAGATCCTTTCAGCGGAAGGCAGCAAGCTGGCAATCGCGGCCAAGCATAAGCTTTGGTCCGGCCCGGCATGGGCATCTTACTCCGACATTACCTACATCGCCGCCGCTGTGCTGCGCGACGCAACGCACGGGCAGCGGATAAGAGAGATGATTATCCCCGTCACCGATGCGACGGGCTGGCGTACGGTATTCGGGGTATGTGACCGACTGGACTCCGCCCATCTGCCGATACCGAGGTAGCGCGAGGAAGATTCACCCCCACGTTCAAGAGCGAACACATAGATCCATTCGTTTCGGACCAAGTCTCGGACTTGGGGATGCTTCAACAAAACCTGCTCGATGCTTTCCCGGCTTGCCTCGATTAAGACGCTGAGCCGGAGCGGTTGGTGCATCCATCTCTTGCCGTTATGAAGGGACTGTAGCGGCAGTCCCACTTGCAAGTCGCCGCCGTTACCCTGCCAAACGCCCAGGATGCCAACCACGTTGTGAATGGTCTTGTTGCCGCTCCCATAGAGCCGGTTGTTTACCGTCGATGCATAGTACTGAAGATTGATCCAATTCGTAACCACCATCGGCGCGGTCATGATCAGTTCCAGGATGGAGCCTGTGGGATCTTTTTCGGCGTCGTAATTGTGAAGGAAAGACCGGCCCTGGAGGTTTATCGTTTGGGTGCGCTGGCGAGGCGCGACGATGAACGCGGCGTTTCCCGCCAAACCCCATTCGGGTCTGACCTGGGCCCAATCGCGGCTTCGCTGCAAGACGCGCTCTTCCAAGCGCGCGCTTTCGGGCGACAACCCTAAGGCCGGGGCTCGTTCCGCACGGGCGATATTTGATGCGCCCTTAAGCCATTCTCGCATCTGCGCCAAGTCGGCTTGATGTGATCCCGGTATTTGATCGGCATCGTAAATTAGAACTTGGTCCGTAGTGGTATTGTGCAGACCGGCCACGAACCGGCAGTCTTCGGGAATGATGATGCCTCGCCCTTGAAGCAGGCTGCGGACCTTCTCGTTATTGAGTATCGCCACGGCCACGCGGGCGTTGGCGTCACCGGCGTTGCCTCCGCAAGCCCCGCAGTCGAGACCGGAGGCATAAGGATTATTCTTCGTTTGGCTTCCGTGGCCGCTAATGAGAACCAGGCGAGCGAAGTCGGAGGTAAGTCCCAGATTTCGCAAGGCTCCCTCGGCCAGGTCCGCCTGCGTCTGGAGCGAAAGAGCCGCCTCATGCTGATGGGGATGGCTTTCCGTCGTGAAGTCGAGGCCCCGGCAGCCCGGTCCTGGTGACGCTTCCGGGGTGGCGTAGGCCAAGCCATCTTGCGCGAGGCGCAGGCCAAAATAGAGACCGGACGTCTCGACAAAGGAAAAACACGAAATGGCCGAGGTCTTAAACGCATTCCAGGCGTGGCTGATTCTCTTCTTCAGCCTGAGATGATGGCGCAATCGCTCTTCGTTCTCGGCAGGTCCCGGCAAGGTTTCCCGGACTCTATACTTCGGCGTGAGCAACACGGGACATTGGGAAGAGCCCTGACGTTCGCCAAAACGAATATACTCGATGGGCATGCCGAAAAAACCGGCAAACCCGAGGGTCTCGATGGCATCGCTTTGGCGCTCAAGCGCACGCCGGAAAACTTCCGAGCGCACATCGATACAGAAAATCGCCTGCAGTTGCTTTCTTGTCTTTACCGATGGTTGTGCAATCGGAGCCGCCTTCACTTTGGCCAGCAATCCTTGCTGATAGTTGTGTTCTAGGGCGAGCTGAGCCAGATACCGTGGCAAGAGATCCGTCTGCGGTTCGTATTGCTGTAAATCAATCTGGTAGCCTCTCCAGCGACTCATCACATTTTCATCCGATTCAAACTGTGCCAGTAGAGCCAAATCGTAGACGAGGCGGACGGCGAGAAGATCGACCAAAGAATCGTCTTCCTGCCCATGCATCCGGTGCTCCCGCACGCGGTACTGCACATAAGAACTCCAGCCCGCGATGCTGACCAACTGGCGATGGAGGAATTCTTCAAGCGACGTGACTGGGCATTCGAGCCGACGCAAAGCGTGCTCAATCACCTCGTCGGGTTCTTCGGGCATGCTCTCGACGATGCTCGTAAAGCATTTCCAGCCATTCAATCGAGGATTGGCATCGATCAGCGCCGCCTCCCGCCATGCAGAGTAGAGCGGCCGGTTGCGCCAGGGCATGCGCCAGGAAGATTGCCCCTCGTCGAAGTAGACCGAGCACCACTTCGAGACCTCATCGACCAGGAATTCCAGTTTCCTCGTTTTTGCATGGCGGTCGATGAAGTCCGCGAAGGATAATACCGTGCGTGGCCCGGGAGCTTGGCGGCTGGCCTTGAGTCTGTGCCTTAATCCAGACAGGTCCAGGGGGTCTATTTCGCTCGACCACGGTGGGGGAACAGTTTGGCTGGCCCATTGAAATGCCGTTCTTAGATCGGCGTCCGTGATGTTTCCCTGGTCGATTTGTTCCTGGTAGTAGGATTCCGGCATAAGGATGTCCCCATGCGCGACGCGCCTGATTTTCGCGGCGGCCTCCAGAAAGTGGAGATCGGAGTAGCCGAGAAAGGGGTTAACCGCCACGAAGCTCTTCAAAGGCCACAGCGGCGGCATTCGGCGACAAACCTCTCCGATGGTGACCTTGGTCGTATAGGCGGCGGGTTGGGTTGATACGGACGCCGGTTCCGTTCGAGTTCTTATCGTCATACGAGTTTCGATGTGTTGGACGCGGGTTCCCGATTTCCGGGCCAGATTTTCATCACCAGATGATTGGCCAGGGTATTGAAATAAAAACCGTTGCGGGCATGGACATAGAGAATCTTGTAGCCCTGATTTTGTTCCCACTGCGGGAGTTCGGTTTGGAAAAAGAGCACCGCAAGAAATAACACAAGCACCGCGAGACCAGCGCAGATGTGGTAATCGGTCCATGCGAAGACTTGATCGTGAACGGAGGTTTTTAACATCCAGACGAAACATCGATGCAAAGCGAAGTAGGCCAGGGAAAGCCCCATTCCCATCAACACACCCCAGAAAACCAGCGAAAGGCGGAGCGACGAACTCAACAGATTCCAAAGCATGTAAGCCTGGCTGAGCAGAAGAATCAGGACGAGGAGGGAGTAGCTCGGATCATCCTTGGGCAAAAAACCTAGTAAGCGGGAGGAACTCCAAGTTACAAAAAGGGCCAGCAATACGGAAGTCAGCAAAACCCCCGGATGTGCTTGGGGACGCCCCACCGGCACCCATTTCGCCTTGGCCAAGGCAATCATGCTCCCGGAGGACAAGAAGGCATGCGCTTTGTACAGCGAGTGGGCCACCAGGTGGAGGATGGCGAGGGAAAACGCACCCAGCCCGCACTCCAGCATCATGAAGCCCATCTGAGCCACGGTCGAGAATGCCAGAGCCCGCTTGATGCTGGCGTGGGTCAGCATGGTAAGGGATGCAAAGAGAGCGGTGAAGCCACCTAAGAGGGTCAGGAGAGCCAGCGCCCCCGGACAGAGTGTGATCAATGGGCTAAGTCGAACAATCAGGAAGCCGCCTGCATTGATAACTCCGGCGTGCATCAAAGCTGAGACCGGAGTTGGCGTTTCCATCGTGTCGGGCAACCAACTGTGGAACGGAAACTGGGCCGATTTCAAAAGCGCGGCGATAACCAGCAGGTAGCAGCAGATCTGCAAGCCGAGGCTAAGATGGCTAGCCGCCGAGTTGCGAAGGACTTTGCAAGAATCAAATAGGCTCTGAAAATCCCAGGTGTGAAACTCGTGATAGATGAGTATCAAAACCAGCAGCAGGCATACGTCCCCTAACCGGCTAAAGATGAATTTCTTCCTCGCCGCGAGAAGGGCACCGGGCCGGTCGGGATAGAAGACCAGCAGCCGGTGCAAACACCAGCTCGTGGCGGACCATGCCAGGGCAAATAATAGGAGGTTTCCCGATAGCACCATCAGCAAGACACACCCGCAGGTCAAACAGAGCCATTTGGTAAACCGTCCCTGATGGGGATCCCCGCTCAGGTAACTGGCCGAATAGCGGATGACGATCAGGGCCAGAAATGAAACCAGGAGCGAAAGCACCGACGCCAGACCGTCCAATCGAAAGTCCAGGGATACGGGCCCACAAGCCCAGATCAGGGCGTGACAGGGTCCGAAGCCGCTAATCAAAAGGACCCGCAGAATCGAAGCGACCAAGGCAAATGTCCCAAGGAGGATTGCCCTTCGGGCTGACCGGTCGGGCTGACGGTCCAGAACAGAAGAAGGAACAAGGGCGGGCAGGAGAACAGCGGCCAGGCTTGCCAGGGCGAGGTTCCCCTGAGCCAGATTAATTAAAGAAGAGTCCGGTTTCATATTTGTGCGACGCGACGAAGCTTGGCCGATGCGCCCATCTCCTATCCAATAGATGTTTTCAACATCTTCCTTCTGTTTTATAAATGGCTATGGCTTTCCTGAACTATCATCACCTTCGCTACTTTCGCGCCGTGGCGAGGGATGGCGTGCTGACCCGCGCAGCGCAAACCCTGGGAATTTCACAATCCGCGCTGAGCATCCAACTGCGCAAGTTGGAGGAGAGCCTTGGACAAAATCTTTTTAGCCGTGAGCAGAAGCGACTGGTGCTGACCGAAGCGGGCCGGCTCGTGCTGGACTACGCCGAGACGATTTTTAAAACGGGCGAGGAACTCATGGACACGCTGCAGCATCGCGGCATGCGGCAGCGGCAAGTGGTGAGAATCGGGGTAGTCGCCACAATGTCCCGCAATTTTGTCATCCAAACGCTCTTGCCTCTCATCGACCGCCCTGATGTAGAACTGGTCCTGCGCTCAGGCAGCCTGAGAGAGCTGCTCGACCATCTGGGAGCCCATACCATCGACTTGATTTTATCGAACCTCCCTGTGCGGCGCGACGCGGAGACGCCCTGGCATTGCCGGCTTTTGGCGGAACAACCCGTCAGCCTTGTGGGCAAAAAAACGAAATCGACCCGACGGTTTCGATTCCCGCATGATTTGCGCACTACCCCCGTGATCCTCCCGAGCCTCGAGAGCAACATCCGCGCGCCCTTCGATTTGCTGATGGAGCAGGCCGGAATCCGCCCGATTATTGCGGCTGAGGTTGACGACATGGCTCTCCTCCGTCTTCTTGCCCGCAACAGCCACGCCGTCGCTTTGGTGCCCACGGTGGTGGTCAAAGACGAATTGCGGCAAGGCTTGCTGACGGAACGCCACCGCCTGCCCCAAATCAAAAAGAGTTTTTTTGCCATTCTGCCCACCCGGCAATTTCCCAACCGAGTCATCGCAGAGCTCTTCAGGTAAAAGCCCTGAGGGAAAACCTACGGCCCCAAGAGCGGTGATGCCAAGTGCACCGACTGCATGGTCCATTCGGGCTATGAGGCCTCTGCTGTCGATGACACATTCGGTTCCCTCGCCGGTTTTGCGTTGGGGCACATTTTGCCCTCCCGATTCGGAAGACATCCTCATTTATACCATGGGGACTAACGCCCCCCCGGCATCCAGAGTCGCATGTCGAACCCCAGAGCTAGTGCGTCTACTTCATGCCGAAGTAGCAGGCAAAGACGCTGTTACGGTGCAGAACATCATAGCGCGAAAAGCCACTTGCTTTGAGCAAATCGAGCTGATACGGCAAAGACCGGGGTGAGTCTTCCTTGTCAATGTAAGCGAAAACCTTATCCCGGGTCTCGGCACCGCCCAATGTCTCCAAATACTGACCATATCGTTCCCACATCACGGCTTGGGCATCGGGGACATCAAAGTAAGCCAGATCGGAAACATAGAGACGCGCTCCTGGCTTGAGCCAGCGATGGAATCGAGCAAAGGCGTTTTGCCAGTCCGCGTCATCCCTGAGGTGATGCAGTACCGCGCCTGCGAGGATGCAATCAAACGTATCCGGGGCGTAAGACAGGCCACGCAGATCGAGTTGGCTGGTCTGAACTGAAGCCGCCCCCGCCGCGCTCACCCTGGCCTCGGCGCGTTTGAGCATTTGTTGACTCAAATCGACTAATTGGCAGTGCAGACCTGGGGTTTCCCGAAGGACACTGAGCGTGAAATTTCCAGCTCCGCAACCAATGTCCAGAACTGCATCCCCAGGCCGAAGATGACGCTTGGTTGTCTGACTAACCAGTTCCAATACCAAAGGAGCATCGATGGTGGCTTGTTGGCCTGTCTCCAGACGACTGAACCGCTCGACCTCGTTATCGAAGCGTTGGCGGATTTCTTCCAAGGTGGATTTTTCGGAAAGTGGTGTCATGTCTCTGTACTAACCAAGATTAATCAGATACGGAATTGCTATAGCCACATAGCCGTATTACCTTCTAGGTATGAACCGGGTTGATGTGCGCGAGCTCGAATGTTTTGTGGCAGTGGCGGATCATCTTAATTTCTCAAGGGCGGCCCGGCAGCTCCATCTCTCGCAGCCACCGATGACCAGGCACATCCAAGCCCTGGAAGAAAAACTGGGAACCAAGGTGTTCACGCGCAACACCCACGCCGTCGCCTTGACTGAGTCGGGAGCACTTTTTCTCGAGGATGCGCGGGCGATCTTACGACATTTAGACCGGGCCACCGACACTTTGCGGCGCGCCCGCTCAGGTCAAACGATTCGGCTCAAGCTCGCTTTCATCGGTGCTTTGCTGGACCAAAAGCTGGTTCAACTTATCCAAAGATTCCAAAAGAGCTATGGCGGCTATCAGGTGCAGGTTACGGACTTGGCTCCAGCCGCCCAGTTGGAGGCGATCCAGTCAGGTGATCTTGACGGAGGATTCATTGGGGCGAAGCCCGCGAAGCCGATCAAAGGCGTAGAATTTGTCGAATGGCATCAGGAACCCCTGGTTCTGGCGCTTCCAGAAAGCCATCCGCTCGCTAAGATAAAGTCTCTGAGATGGCAGAATCTCAAATCTCTGCTTTGGGTCATGGTTTCACGTCAGGCCGCACCGGCATTTCGTGATCAATTTGCCAGCATTATTGAGCGGCAATCGCTCCAAGCCCGCATCATTGAAGAATCCGACCGCGTTCCCGCTGTGCTTACCATGGTTGCAGCGGGGAGTGGCGTGAGCATGGTTCCCCAATCCGTTCAGCACCTCGTGACCGGGGGGATTGCTTTTCGCCCTTTACCCGCGCCTGTGCCTATTCTGAATTATGTTTTTGCCTTTCGATCTGGCGAAAAGTCGCAAGCGCTCTCTGATTTCGTGAAGCTGTTTAATCAGAATCGCAGAGGAAATGTGTCTACGGTTAAGCCGAGCGACAAGCCGGCGACAGGCTGAAAAGCTGGGTTTCCGCTGCGTGGGGTCGGCTTCCTGACTGAATGCGGGTCAATTCGCCTTCGGTGCTGAGAATAGGCGCTTAGAGCAAATAAAGCTACAAATCCATCCAAGCTTGAGTCGCCCGAGATGTTCAACTAAAACATAGCTGACAACCCAAAAACTGTCTCCCTCTGGCACCAAAACGGAGTTCGGTCACCCGGTTGCAGCAACATGACCACCAAGGTGCCATTTGTTATGGACTAAATAATGTGAAGAGATTCAAAGTCACCCTATGCCTAGCTCTCCTGTCCTGCTTGCCGCACTCCCACGCCATGGAAATTGAACCCGTTTCGTCTGATTTTCTAGCCCGGCATGATTTGATTTGGGATCGAATGCCTCCCGATTGGGGGAGCGGCGCTTTTCAAGGAAACGGATTGTTAGGAGCCAACATTTTTCAGCAGCGGGACTCCAACTCCCTGCGCTGGCATATCGGCAGAACCGATGTCTATTTTTCCGCCAAACCCGACAATCAATATCGAGTGCCCATCGGGGACTTCGTTTGGCCTCTCGCTCAATCGCCTGCTTCTTTCGATATGCGGTTGGATCTTTGGAATGCGCAGGTGAAAGGCGTGCTGAAGCCGGATGCCGCAACCACACTCGCCTGGAATTCCTTCACGGCCAGCACTTCGCCCGTGCAGGTCATTCAAATTGAATCTATCTCGGGTGAACTTCCCGACCTGCAATGGATTCCCGCCGCGGCGGTCAATGCCCGGGCCATTATCAGGCATGAAGCGACGCCAGCCGATGAAATCAATCCGTCACCCGTGGTGTCGGAAAATGAGGGCATTTCCTACTGTCTTCAATCGCTGCGTGACGGCAACGAGTATGTGACCGCCTGGACCAAAGTGGCTTCGGAAAAGAAGGAGACCTACTATCTCACCGTTGCCTTTGCCCCAGCGGGGCAAGCCGAGGCTCAAGCCCGCGACGCCATCCAGCAGGCGGTCGGCGCCGGTTATGAGTCGCTGTTGGCGAACCATGAGAAATGGTGGCACTCCTACTGGCAACAAAACTGGATATCGCTCACGGATACCCGGGTGGAAAGTTACTATGAAATTCAGCTCTATAAGTTAGCGTCCGCCACGCGCCAAAACACGAATCCCCTTGACCTCATGGGACCGTGGTATCGTGAAAGTCCCTGGCTCAAGACCTGGTGGAATCTTAATATCCAACTTGCCTACTGGCCCATCTACGCGGGCAACCATCTGGAGCTTGGAGAGCCCTTGTGCCGCACGCTCGATGAGCATCACGAGGCGTTGTCCGCCAATGCGGCACCCTACCAGCAGGATTCCATGACGATCGGAAGAACCAGCGGGCCGAACTTGCAATCCAAGGGGGGTACGGAGCTGTGCGATTTTCCCTGGGTCTTGCACAATTACTGGCTGCAATATCGATACACGATGGATGAGCCCATGCTGCGCGATCGGCTTTATCCCTTGATGAAAGGTGCGCTGAATTACTATAGCCACTTTCTGAAAAAGGGAGACGACGGCCGATTGCATCTTACTACCGGCCTTTCTCCCGAGTATTCCAAGGAAGGCGGTCACCCGGATTGTACGATCGACCTCGCGTTGTTGCGTTGGCTATGCCAGACCCTGATCGAGACCGCGACCCGGTTCAAACTGGATTCCGACTTGATTCCACAGTGGGAGGATATCCTGGAAAACCTCACGCCTTATCCGGTGGATGCCAACGGATTGATGGTTTCGGCGGACACGCCTTACGCGCAGTCGCATCGCCACTACTCGCATCTTCTCATGATGTATCCGCTGACCCTGATGAATTGGGAGCGTCCGGAAGACCGACCGCTGATGCAAAAATCGGTGGATCACTGGCTGAGCATGCCGGAAGCTTTCCGTGGCTTTTCCTATACCGGAGCGGCCGCCATCCTGTGCCGGATGGGGCGCACCGAGGAGGCCGAGCAGTGGCTGAAGAAGTGGGTTAACGACACCACCATTCCGTGTCCGATGTCGCCGACCACGCTGTATGCGGAAGCTGGGCCGGTCATTGAAACGCCGCTTTCGGGAGCAGAGGCTTTGCAGGAATTTTTGCTGCAAAGCTGGGGCGACAAGATACGCATTTTCCCTTCCGTTCCCAAGGACTGGCCGGACGTTGCCTTTTATCAGATGCGGACAGAAGGAGCGTTTCTGATCAGTGCGTGCCGAATCAATGGGAAGACGCGGACGATCAAGATCGAAAGTCTGGCGGGCGCGCCATGTCGCATCCAGACCGACATGGCAGATATCAAGACGGACCCAGTGATTTCTCTCCGAGGAGTTGGGCCCGGTTTGTACGATCTATCACTTCAGGCGGGCGAGTCTGTTACCTTATTTACCGGTGAAGATGCAAAGCCGCATGAGATCGTCCCGGTCCAGGCCAATAACAAGATGATCAATACTTTTGGTCTAAGGTGATCATGAGGCCCTGGACGCACGAGACATCATGATTTCGTTCCAAAATCCGCACCTTGGACGCAATTTTGGAATTACGCTTGCGTAATTATGGGTTGAGTAAGGGTTCAATTCGAGTATTGAGTGTTTACGCGATACACGAAGTCTCTTCGATGGCTTTTTCTCTTCTCCGCTCAAGGCGAAGAGCCGCCGATCCCTTTCTGTGTTCTTAAAAAAATGAAAACATACCTCATCCTGACGATCCTGTTCCTCACCGCCTTCGGACTTGGAAACGGAAACGCCGATACGCCGGCCGCTGCGCCAACATCTTCATCGCCAGCGCTGCAGCGTTGGATCGCGGCCGTAGGATCTAAAACTTACAATTTTAGTTCGGACAAGGTGGCCTACGCCTTTGTCGATCCCAATCCGAATCTTCCCAACGTTCTGATCATCGGCGATTCCATTTCCCTAGGTTACACGCCGGTGGTGCGCCGGCTTCTCGCGGGGCAGGCGAACGTTTTTCGCGTTCCGGACAATGCAGGGACGACGGTCGATATTTTGCAGTCCCTGACCAAATGGCTCGACGCCGTGGGACAGGATCATTTCAAGGTGATCGTTTTCAATGCGGGCCTGCACGATTTGATTGTGAAAGGCGGCAAGGACACTGCAGCGCCATCCTATATGGTTCCCCTCTCCGACTACGGGCCCAACCTGGAGAAGATTATCAGCCAGCTCCAGCCCCGAGCGGATACGCTTATGTGGATCTCGACCACCGTCGTTCCCGAAGGAGAGCCGAAACGCAAGGCCGGCGACGAGCTGACCTATAATCAGGCGGCGGCGGAAGTGATGAACAATCACCACATTCCCATAATCGATTTGTACGCCGTTTCCAATGTTGACCGCTCCCTTTACGCGCTTCAGCCCAACAACGTCCACTACAACGCGGCCGGATACCAGCGTTTGGGGACGGAGGTGGCCAATAAGATTGAGCCCGCCTTGAAATAGCCGCCTGCGGCGGCGACACCGTAAAATCAAGACTTTTGAAGAAGCTTGTCGGGGTCAGCCTTCGTAAACGCGGCGCGGGCTATCAAACCGAAGTTGAGCGTAGGGTCAACACGAACGATCTTAGACCGATGCCCTATTCAAGCATCAGATGCCGTAAATTGTCTTTTAAACAGACGCAGTCCTGTCTGTTTAAAAATCCCTGCCATGCTACCATCCATATCCTACAATGGTGAATTTCCTTATCACTGAT
>Ga0209611_10002918_pt1 | contig 29960 bp, 21 predicted proteins | sample S1TSphgellanicum_3_FD_187693 | JGI IMG/M metagenome (GOLD analysis project Ga0209611, IMG submission 187693) | Host-associated microbial communities from peat moss isolated from Minnesota, USA - S1T2_Fc - Sphagnum magellanicum MG (SPAdes) (version 2) | ecosystem: Host-associated > Plants > Peat...
TCTTCATAGCAAATAGTTTTCCTACACAACAAAACAAATTTTCTTGAAATTACAACTTTTACTGTTCTGTAAGAGGCTTTCAATAGCTTACTGCCATGGGCTTCAAAAGGGGGCCTGAAATAGACCCCACAGAAACAGGTGTAATGGCCTGATACGACTCTGCCAAGCCAATGTCCTCAACAGACTCAATTGATTTTGAACCCAGAAATCCTGACAAGATCAAATTCCGCTCTAATGATGTTGTAGTCTGAAGTGCTGAAAACCCTGGATGCTGCACACAACAACAACATTATGGCAAATGGTTCTGAATAAACATGCTTACAATACCTGACAAAACTCCAGTGACAGCAAGTATTTTAACCTTGCAAAAGAATAACCTTCACATGAAACTCAATTGGAGTAACACAACTGGAATAACTCCTATTCATAATTTTATTTCCACCTTCACACTTCATAGAAACATTCTGGAAACTTTAATTGTGAACCATTTTCATAGTAAATTCGGACAAAAAAGAAGATCTTGACCTCCTACACAGAATATCTACCTGACTGTATTACCAAAGGAACACTCTGGAAGATTTCTAGGAGAGGAGCTGAGCATGAACTGATGATTTCCTGGCACTCATGATGATAAAATTGAGAACCAAACTTACAGAGCAAAGAGGATAGGGCTGAACATCCAATGCATATCCAGACTAGGGCAAACACTTACTGATTTTTCTTCAGGTGCAACATCACGGGACATCAAAGGCTCCTGTAGCCAGAACTCCCCACCTGGTCTTAAAACGCGGGCTACTTCTGTCAGCCATGCAGTATTGTGATGGCCAGGTGTGGCTGCAAGTGAAATTACCACATTGATAGACAAGGATTCTGCTGCAATCTTCCCTCCTGCAATGTTCCTTACACTCGGTAAGCCTCATTCATGTACTTCACTAATCTTTCTCAATAGTTGCTCAAGAAAGGTAAGTCATACAGGAATTGTAGGACAGTTGAAAGTGTAAAAGCAACTCAAGATCCAAATACAGATGTTCCTGAAATTGGATTGACAGAGAAACTAAGGACAAAGATCCATCCTGCTATTAGTGTAATAATGTTGTTCTTACATAGCTCAACTATCAGAAGACGAATCAGGCACAATGAAAAGTCTTTCCTCCTCTCTAACCTTTGTGACATGCTCGTTGACAGGTTGTGATTACCTGTTCTTGATGCTAATTTGCTTAATGTTTGTGACCCTACTGTAACACAAATCTATTGGATCTGAGGTGGAGCCTAATCAAACAGACCTTGAGTTACTGCTAGCCTGCTTTATGAGGTGGATACGCCTCTCCATGTCCATTTGAACACAAGCCCCATTTCTGATGGAATACAGAACGTGAAAATTCTGCAATCCTTCAAACCTACCTTGAACCTAAATCTGCACCCTATTCCTCGACCCCGGAGTCCAGATGCTTAAACCCTGATCCATGAGGAAAGATGGCGTGATGTATAGAGGAAGAAAAAGGAAAGGGGGAATAAACTGACCAGCCTGCAAGATGTTTGTCACCACTGTCATGCCTTTCCCACCCTTAGCTTTGTCCTCAAATTGTTGCATGGCCCACATCACCACAGTGCCTGGCAAGCTTGGCTTATCAGTCACCAACAAAACTGTCGTCTCCCCTGCCATCTTTAAATAATTTGGCAGAACTTGGAAATATTCTCTTCTCTGCAAAACCCCAACCCGACCCCGCAAGTTTTGGAAGTGAAACTAGTTTCCACGGTAGTGAGCCCGAAACCCTTTGATCAACAAGGGTTCAAAAACCTCCAAAGACCTCGAACCTCAAAAACCTCCCAAGTTAGGTTCTGAACAGGGGGAGAGACAAAGGCGCGGAGCGAGTAAGAGACTAACCTAGAACTTTCAAACTTCCTTCAAAAGCCCCCCGTATATCTCAAGATGCGTATCGAGGCACCAACAACAAGATTTTGAAAACCCTGAAAACCTCTCTAATGACACCTCCGACAGAAACAAAAGAGAGAACTAGTTGTTGAAGGAGATGGACACGGATATGATGAAAAGGAAGGAGAAAAGTAAAGTATACCACACAAGGAGCGTGCACGGAATCGCCGCCTTTACTTACAAGCAATTCTCAGTAGCAACAGCGACAGCCCGAAAACTTTTTTCTGTGGCAGGTCAAGTGAAACCCCCTTCTACTCCCAAAAACAAGAATAAGAAGAGAATGTGAGTCGAATCTCGAACAAGGATGGATCCTCGTGACCGGAAACTCTGACGGAAATCAACTCGGTTATAGAAAGAAAGACACAATAATTTTTGCATTTATGCCACGAGGCCGACTCCGTGCCGCGATTTTGCGCGTCCCAGAAACTTCGCGGACTCTCGAGGACCTTAGCGCTGGCGACTGCAACCGCCAGCGTGCGTGCTCGCTCAAAATGTATAACCCTAAAAGTTCACCCTATTTTTACGGTCAATTTTGTGATGTAGCCAAAGTGGCGATCATCCATGGGAAAATTTAGCCAAATTTGGCTACAATTTATCTATGAAAATAAAAGCGTTAAAACCCCTTTAAATTTTGGTTACCTACTTGAACCAGGGGTTTATTTTTTCAATTTTGTAGGTGGATCGGCGATCGCCCAAAACCAAATTAATGACCAAATTTTCGCTAGAGGTTTGTTAGGCAGGAAAGCAGAAACTTTTCGAAATCCCGTTTTGTACTGGCGACCTCTATGAATGGAGTGTCATAAATATGGCGACAGTTTTTTCTCAAAATATGGCAAATTTTGCTTTAAAAGTCCAATAAAACCCTTTTTAGCATCCGCACGCTGACATTTTGACGACTTCTTTTGTCGTCGTGCAAACTCGCCAAAAAAAAAAAAACACACTAACTTGAATTACTAACCATGGAGAGAAGAAAATTTGCATTTATTTCTTTTTTTCAAATTATGGCTATTGAGAATCTTAAAAACCACTTGATTTTAGCACTTTTATTTTTTAAAATTTCGCTTATCTTGGCTATATAGCGGCTAGCCAGCAAAAAAAATTTAAAAGTTTATGTTGAAAATAGGGGCGGCTGGTTACAAACATGCACATTTATTAAATGAAATATTTGTCAACAAAAGAAAAGCCATGTACCGTGCAGCCTAGATCGGCCAGAGTGAACCAGCACGCACCAGTGGACCGTGAAGGATGGATGGCAAGTGGTCAGGAAACAGTTTTCTGTTGGGAACATTCATCATTCCCACAAAAAATAAAACAACGGTTTGTTTATCACAAGGGATGTTACAATGAACCCCAAAATAAACCTTAGTGTATGAACAAATGTTTCCTTGTTTGGTTTAGGGTTTAAGGGATTTTGGGAAAATTTGTGGATGTACAATAAATGAAAAGACAAATTTTGTATTTAATTAATTGTGGGTGTACTAGAACTAAGGTTTTATACTTCCCAAACCTAGGTAATTTGCTAGTTGGTTTGTTTTTGATAGAATTGAAAATTTTATCCATTAGTTTAAATTAAACATTTGATCCCAACATTGAAATCGTATTAATGAGAATATAGACATGAACACAAAATAACATAAAGCTCTACACCCAATCATTGGATCACACAAGTTGCTACAAACTTTATCAATGTAGCTACCAAGTGAGCACATGAGCATGAGCTTGTGAACATGTGAGTCTAGATATAATGAGCATAAAAGAAAATTGTTGACATATTTTTATTACATAACAAGAATATTCGTGACACCTAAACAAAATATGTTTGCCACGTTGGCAATATATTCTTGTCACACATATAAATGTTATGTTTATGTGACAAAATACATCCATGGATGGAACATTCCAATCGAGGAAACATGTTGTTTAAACCACCCAATATAGTATAGGCAATATTTAACTAACACATTTTAGTATGATGCATGATTTTTGACATAGTTAAACATGATTCATATTTACCAAATTTATGAATAAACATTAATCAAATTGATTACCAAATCAAAACATATTGAATTAGAAACAATAACATTTGGCTCAATTTGTGGCCATGGCACAAAACACATAGCATCATGTTGAGTATTACAATGAACATTGTTTTTACATTTTGGTGTCAATCTTGATTATTATCCCTACCTCTGTAAAAGCAAGAAAACAAACCAATGAGCGACAAACTTCATGACAATTCCAAGTCAGGAAATGAATGAAATTCTCAAATTGATCACAAAACATGACCTACTGTAATGCATAATACATGTGATAATGTGGCACCCATTTCCTGCATTTCCTTAATGAGCTTAAAAGGATAGTCACAAAATCCATGCAAGTGTTGATTGGGAAGTTCCCAATTGTAACTTTATATTACATTTTATTTGAAGTTTCGCTACATAAAATTTTATAGATTTATCCATAACTAGGAGCACAAACCTCCAATAGTGGCTAGAAGATGGCCATAAGAAGTCAACCAACCTCCCACCGATTGTAGTGTAGTTTTGACATGGTAAATGGGTGTGTGCATCAAACAGGCTTCCCATTCCTTGACCGTGACATTGCATGAGCTAATCGATTAATTGGAACAAAACTCTCCCCAGTGAACAGGCTTCAAGGAAGGATAGTTTGTTGTTTATTGAACACAAAACCTACTTCTTCGAAAGCTTGACTCATTGTGTGAGAGATTGGTCTTTTCTTGCATAGGCCAAATCAACAAAACAACCAATTTTTCCACTACATACCTATGCTTTGTGCCCCCCATGCAACAATTAATGTCATTTGCACAAAACCAAAACTTGTGAAGATTGAGTGATGCACCTAAGAACTAAGAGGACAAACCATAGTAAGTAGGGGTAAGAAGACAATAATAGTCAACTTTGTAATAATCTTTGTAATACAAAAATAATTCATGTTTTACAATTCAAAAATAATGTTGAGCACTGGACGTGCAAGGCTAGGGGACATCATTTTATATACCAGACTCCATTTCCACATGGAGCTTCAAGGACCTCAACATCGCCATCGATGGTATCCACAACCTCATATAAATTAGCATTACAAAAATGTCATTCATATTGCAAATGCAATTTTCCAATTTGGGCGTGGACATGTGGCCAAAAGGAATTGACACAATCATGCCTATGTGAATCCCCTTTTGATCTTGGAGGTAAATCGAACTTCTGTTTGTAAAAGCCAAAGATCTCTTCCCCTTCCATATGTGCAATTATTGTTGTGAAAAAAAAGCCCGATGCATATTTCAAAATTATGTCTGCAAGTTGTTTTAGGTCACCGGATTGGGTTGCTTTACGAAAGAAAAGTTCACTCCTATCAGGCCCCTAACCTAATGAATCACCTTTTTTGAAATGGCAATACAATGTTGTTTGTTTGAAAGTTCAAACATAGTCATTTGAAGTTGCAGCATATAAACAAGCTCCCCTCTTCCTAGATTGTTGAAGCCATATGTTATGCACTATTTCTAAGAGGTTGCAGGTGAGCATGTATGTAAGCTCCTTTGAAATGAATTTTTATAAACCATAATATGTTTATTAACATCATTTTCAAAAGAGTTCGTGTAAAGATGCCATGAAGAAAATGGGTATAGAGGGATGAAAAAATTACATGTATCATGAAGCCTCACCATTGTCTCACACAAAAGTGCCAAAAACTAAACCAATTTTTCACCTCTTCAAGCCCAATTACATTCGCAGCCCCAAAGGAATACTAGTAGTAATAGATAGCTGCATAACGAGCATTGGCCTCTTCTAACAAGGTAACATTCTTATATTCATAGCACAAGGTCTTGTCACTACTACAAAATATGGGTGTAGTTCACTAGTCCCCTGTTCATTAGACTAGTGAATTCATGTTTTTCGACTAGGTCCCATTCATTGCGACCAATGAATTTATTCATAATCCAATGAAATCACTTGGTGTATAGGGACACCTTTTGTTGTAATGTATTATTTCCACATCTTTGGTTTGATTTGTTGCTTTGTGTGTGTGTCCATAGATTGAGTCCAATGGAAATAACATGTTCACTCCCTTTCAACCATTAGTTCACTAGGATCCCCACTACCATACACAATTCAAACAATGTTCCAATTAGCTTGGGCGTTGTTAACCATGAAGCCTTTGAAGTTTGGATTGGGAACACCTTTCATCAACATCACCTTATTCAACTTTCGCCATAGGACACATTGAACTTTCCTATCTTCTTACAACAAAACATGGGTTTTTGTTATATTTGAATTCATGTTTATAATAATGCAAAGAAGCATAAACTTTTACAGTGAATTATATGTTCATATTGTTGTGTGAATTGTTTATAGTACTAGAATACGATGAAATGAATTGTGATTTTGTTTCTGGAGTTTTTTTATATAATGTATTTTGAAGTGCAAATTTTGGTTAGATGAAATAACCATGAATCTGTTGTTTTAATGAATAGTGTTACATATGTTGAGAATTATGGCAAAAATAATGAATGTATATATATGAATGCAAATTTGTTGTTACAGTAGTGTGAAATATTTTGTAAGAATTAAATTTCACATCTACCAACCTTTTTGGTGGAGTTTTTGAAATTTGAACTTGAGTTCAGGTTTTTGTGTGTTTTTTGTTGCTATAGGTGTCATTAAGCTACACTTGGCACCAAATGTAGTTGGATGACACTTGAAAAACCTGAGTTTGAACTTGGGTTTGTTTTTTTCAACTTATGTACTAGAGGTACCGCCAAGTTGCACTTGGTGCCAAATTTAGCTTGGCAATGCATGAAAAGGCCTCAAGTTGAAGTTCAATTTGAAATTAGACCCAAGCCTGAGTTCGGCGGTTTTTTTTTTTCGACTCTTGGAGATGTCATTGAGTTACACTCAGCTCCAAGGGTAATTCAATGATGATGAAAGATTCAAGCTTAAGCTTGGGTTGTTTTTTTTTTTTTTGCTCTTATAAGCATTATCAAGCTACACTCAACACCAAGTGTAGCTCAACAACATATGAAAAACTCAAGCTCAACAAGATTTGATGAACTTGAGCTTGTGTTTTTTTCCCTCCTATAGGTGCATCCAAGCTACATTCAATGTCGAATGTAGTTCAAAAGTGCATGAAAGACCCAAGCTCAAGCTTGAGACTAAGATTCAATCCAAGGTTTTTTCTATTTTTTGTATTGTTCTAAGTGTTGTTGAGCTACAGTCAATACCGAATGTAACTTGGTGGCACATGAAATACCTGAGCTCAAGCTCATGTTCAAAATCAGAGCTGAGCTTTAGCTCGGGTCTTTTTTGTTTTTTTTGCTCTTGTAGGCACATCTGAGCTACACTCGATGCCAAGTGTCACTCAACAACACATGAAAGACTTAGGCTTGAACTCTAAGTTTTTTTTTGGTTCTTGTAGGGACTTTTGAAATATACATGGCGTTGCATGTAGCTTGATGGCACTTGAGAAACCCAAGCTCAAGCTCTGGTTCAAAATTGGACCCGAACTTGAGCTCAGGTTTCTCTATTTCACTTCACTTCATTCCTCACACACTTTTCACCATTAACATAATTTTCCAAAAACAAGTACACAGCTCGTGATAGATGACCAAAATCTGGGTACCATCATATGTTCACCACCTTACCAAGGTTGTGATATGACATGAGCATTACATGGAAGGAAATATTTTAAGAAGTAAATCTAAAGATTCAGTTTAAATGGCCAGGTTGACATAGATCAAGACAATAGTTGCATGGACTTTTATGGCTTTTATTCTCTTCATATCTATCATTTTGAATAAAGGCTGCTACAAACACAAAAATAAATAAATTCAAGACATCATAAAACATCATACAGATTTATATTTATAGATTGAGTAATCTGATTGCACTTCATTTCAATATAGGTATTACACATCTTGCTTTAACAACAAAAATTCTTCTTGCAGGCCCCTCATGTGTTTGGTTTTGAACCACAATTTTGACATTTAGGTCTTTTGCATGGAATTCCCCTTCAATTGTTGCTGATCAAGAGTACTGAGCAACTCCCATGAAATCTGATCTTGCACACTGATTTTCTGCAGCCGTTTTGCTTTTATCCATGCAGGCTCCTGACATCCCACCCCACACACAATAATCTAAGAATTGTTGCTAATATATGATGCTAATGATCATGTGCATCATCATACTTCTTCATGGCATTGTGGCATGACCATTTTGGCACATAATAAGATAATTATCTTTAGAAAATTAATGCAAAGTAATCATTAGGACTGAAGAAAGAGGGCACAAATCCAGAATCAGAGAACCCACCTCAGGAACAAACCATGAGAAGCCGATTTTAATCAGTAGTAATAGATGTTCAAGCAGAAGTATGGCAGCCAGTCCTGGCTCTAACTTCCAATTTACCGTGTCATCGTACAAACATACAAGAATTGCACAGTTTGTCACAATTGCTACCACTCCCAGATTCTGCTACCACATATTTACACTTTATAAGGCACATAGTCAAATCAGAAACTACAAAAAATATGCAACTACCAGAACATATAAAGTCTGCTTACATTGCCATATGTTGAAACTACTCTCCACTTTGGTATTGGGCTTGGAGATCATCCCAACTAAATTAAAATTTTGCAGAGCACACTGGTTCCAATTTTTTGGAGCACTCTAAAACAGCAAGATATAATTGGAATTTTCCATATCTTCTAGAAATCCAAGCAAATAATGCCAACAATGCTGATTAAAGGAAAGAATTATTGCAGTTTCTCATTTTCTGCAGAAGTCGATATAATACAGACCTGGAAAATAGTGAGCCAAGCGCCAATGGAGGCAGCTGCCTTTGGGACTGGCCGACGCATTGTTACTAGCAACTTCAATGCATCAGATCGTATTTCAACCAGATTATTCTGCATTCCAAACACCTAACTCCCTTCATTATTACCACTACTCAGACACACCACTGAAAAAAGAGCTAGAAATGCCAGTCAGTAGAACAAGTGAGGAGCAGAGCTGTAAAATCAAGCCAAATACTATACAACCCTCTGTGCAGCATATATACCAGAATGTGACAAGGGTTCACACAATTGGAAAGCAAGCAGATTGTGTGAAGGCAAATCAGTTGAAGTCACTTCAACACTGTAGCAAAAGCAGTGAATATAGGTAGAGGTTTATCTTACAACAAGGGCATATGCAGCCACAAGTGGGTATGCCCCAGCAAACATAGTGACCAACCCAAATTGGACTGCCAGCTCCAGAAAATCTGTTTACCAGCTACACCACATCTCAGTAAAATGAACTGCAAAAGCATATCTCATTGTCCAAACATTAATGAAAAGTATATGGACACATCTCAGCAAAATGAACTGTACAGCTAGAAATTCACCCACCATCAAACAGACCATCCTCAAAATCGCCAGCGATACTTGCTTCATATGTAGGTTTCAAGAACTCCTGCTCCACTTCTGAAGATTGGTGCTCATCCACCTTCAGTCCTTCTTTCTTCTTCTGCTCTTGATCAGCCCTGGTCAAAGAAATTGATCAAGGGAGTGTCATATGCACAACTGCTTTCAAGTGCAAGCTTTACAATCATGCAATGACCTTTATGTAGAGTCCATAATGCAATAACTCTCTTTCTCTTAAAACAAGAGTGCATTGATAGTCCAAGGACATGTTCCTTCATAGAGAGGGGTCAAGGTATGGCAAAATCATCGCCAGCATTTAGACAGTACACTTCATCAAGTAGACTTTAGAGAGAAAATCCTCTCAGAATACATCTGGGTGGGTAGTTAACTCTGTTTAGAGGTCATAGTGCATGGATTTTACTTCATGGCCTTAAACTTGGTGTAGCGATAAGTTGCGTATGGCACCAAATTCTCTGAAACATTGCTCAATAACTGCAAAATACGAGAACCACAAGAATATCCCTTGAGCCCATGAGGAATCCATTCAGCTTCAATAGCCACACACCAACATCAATACATGTGAACTTCTCAGACTCATATCTTGCAAAAGCCATGTCCTTTCTTCCAGATAGACAACTGAACCTTCTGTTAAAAGCAGGTATTCCCTAATTCACCTCCTCCAGCCAGTAGACAAGGCTCAAGATAAATGCTGGAAAATTCTACCTGTGTAATAATAAGACGCTGGGCCAACACTGAACGAAGTGCATCAAATTCCCTGTGGAAAAAGGCTTGATAGAAGAGACCAACATATGATTGCATGAAATAGATTCCAAACACCTGCCAAATTCAAGAATTATCAGTATAGTCTGAACAAAACACCTTTGTAGCAGGTAGAAGTAACTATTGTACACACTAAATTTACACCCTATCCTTGTAACCTTTCAAGATGGAACATTAGTTAATCTGACATATCATTTCAGAATTAACCAATAAGGGTTCAATTTAATATGAAACAGGTAAGCAGAAAACCTTGTAAATGAGGTCATTTGCTGCTGCTTCATTGTTCCCAAGTTTCTCAGACTTCGTCAGCTTGACTGCTATTTGTCCCCCTTTCTTTGTGAAGAATTGAATTGCCAGTATGTATAAACCTGTGAGGATGTACCTGGAAGGCACATACCAGGTCAGTAATCTTAGGTACAAATGGTATAACAAACAGCATTGAGCACAGATAATGCCAGAACTATCAAAAAAGCAGCGAAAAAAAGTAACAAGTTTGCAAGATATGATTTGTTTAACAACTTTGGTGGAGCACCTGGAACATCGAAAGAAGACTTCAAATGCAAATCAGGGGGGATGGAAAGAAGGTAAAATATTTACTTGAGAAAGGCATAAGGAGCAGCACGATTGAGGTGGGCATACAGAAGTTCAAATGGCAGTTGCACACAAAGAATACCAGCAAATACTACAGCGTTGGTTTTTACAATCTGAAAACGGCCCAACCACTCATCTTTTTTCACCATTTTGACCTCATAATCCAACACATTGGCTTCAACTATCTGTGCCTCGGTTGCCTCTCCACTAAACAAAGACTTCTGTTGTTCCAGGTTGTGAGGTCTTAGGGCTCGAAGTTCATCATCATTTTCGCTACTAATCTCCCACCTACATAAACCATATGTTGGAGTTTTTGAATAAGATACACATCACATTTGGTTTCAGTTTGTGTCTCTTTTATTAATTGCGCATATTGTCTGCAATGTCCCCACATACTACTAACAATCTGAAGTTAATTGCCCACAACAAGTGCAAGAACAAAACCAAGATAAAATGCCACTACAATCTGTAGGTGACTGTTCCATAATTCTGGAGTTGCAAACCTGGTCAGAATCTCAGCGTTAGTACGACGCCAAAACTGCAAGAAAACGACAGCCCATACCACAATCGCCATGGAAAATACTGGAGGAACTGCTGACTGCCAGCTCCTGCAGGTGTCCACAAATGAATGTCTCAAATTGCGTAGTGTAAAATAATGCATTTGTAGTCTGAAAAATTACATGGAACTACAGAGGAAATGTCCATAATGAAGTCATTGTCTTCAAGTGTTGATGTACACCAAAAGGTGGTGTATGATCACAATTGGTCACAAAGAAGAAGATCAAAGTAGTGTACCTTAGTTTTATCACATAAAGCAATGTGCCTAAGATAGCTGGAATGACAAGCCAGCGTGTGTACAAACCCAAGAATGCAAAATAGATTGCCACCTGCAAGTGCCAGAAACTCATTTATCCCCATATAGTAGTTGGACACAGAAGGCACTCAAATTGAAATTCACTGCAACCATTAACAGTTTGTAACATTGCACCTACATTTGGTACACCAACTAGTAGCCCAGTGCTATCCAAACTTTGTCATTTGGAGCTTGTGCAAACAAAGGAGAAGAGATTGCAAGCTCATAGAAATGGTGTAAGGGAAAGCAATAGATTTCTAGAATAGTCTATCCTCCTCTCCAAAAAATCTCAAGTCACCTTAGCACCAAAGTAGGAGTAAATAGCATCAATGGGCTGAGCTGTTGATCCCATCCAATCCAAGGCCCAGTGGTCTAACAGCCACTTCCGCTGTTTCTCTTCTGCACTTCCAATGCATGCATTATGTTATTCCCTTGTATGAAGTAGTTAACAAATGAAAAGTCAATCATTATCTAGGTCTTCACCTGTTTATTGCATGCACAAAATGGAATTGCATCCTCAGAAATTAGATGGAGCAATGTTTCACAACATATAAGTGAAGGGGCAATGAGAAGGCTGGACATCCATACTAGTACAGCAGAGGAGGAAAAAGGTTAACAAGAATTACGATGGAGGGGAAAGACCTCCTTGACAACCCCTGCATCCTTCAGACTCTTCAATAGAGTTTCATGTGGGTTCAATTCAAGTTCACCTTCCCTCCCAGGCACAAATAGTCTTTGAGATCCATCATTTGTCAGTCCCTGTAAACATCCAGATGCATTCACTTATGCTTTTAACTTTCCTGGAAGTGAAAGGTAAGTGGAACCAGTTCAATTCAACTTTAACAATCACAGTACCATATATTGACAAGGTAGATATGAACAATGGATCAGCAGACTAAATGCCAAGAGTGGGTGTTGATACTCACCAAAGTATTGATCACTGCAGTCAGACACTGATAACGTTCTGTCCAACTGAAGAGAGCATTGCCTAATGGCTGACGACAAAATGCATCTTTGTGCTTCCAGTCAAACGCAACATCAAGCCCTATATACCATGTATTGAAACTGAGTAAATTATGGAAATTTCTTGTGCACTGTTATTTTTTATAAACATCTTAGTCACTCAGCTTCTCACTAAAATAAAGGATCAAACTCAAATAATTTGATCATTTCTTCATGTATCATGTGACAACTCTCAGCTAGTGGGTGACCAAGATTCCCTCATGCTTGAATGTATGATTTGCCCCATCAGATGAGGTAATAGGACATAGTGCAAATAGTCATGCCAATATATAGATGGTTCTCACCGATGTGAGTTGGTTTCCTGAGCATCAACTTCTCAGCAGCATGACCAATGACTTCTAGTGGTGCTGCAACCTGCACACACAAGGCCAGAAAAAGCACGACAAAAGCAATAAGAGACAAGAGCTGACAAGAGCTGCACCACATGCTTCAGACCTTCCTTTACAAATTCCTTTTGTTATCTCCACCACATATTTCATAGTAGTGTTGCAAACTGCACTGATTCTCATCTTATGAGCTAGTAATCCACCACAAACACTGAAAGGAGTTCAGCATACCTTAATGAATAGCTCTGAGTTCATCCCATCAACCTTTTCTATTATCAGTCCTGAATCTGTCAAAGCCTTGCAAAGATGCTCTACTGCATCTTCTCGATCTTCACCATCTACCTGCCAGAATACTTTGAAAACTAAGTCCCAAAGTACGAAGGTGCCAGGACCATTTCCAAGGCCAAATGCAGATTATTGAGGTTTTGTGCATTTCCATTGCAATCCAAAAGCCCATGGAGATTCATGTTTCCAAAGCTGCCTCCATTCTCTCCAAAAATGCTCTTCAGAAACTACACGCTGGCAAATGTTGCCATCATTGTTACTGGACCACAAGTATGTTTGGGTAGGACTGGATTCTAGATAATTTCACAGAGCAGATCCTATGCTGCCAGGCCACATGAGGGTCATAAAACCAATACTATGTATCTGCAGTATGCCCTGAAAAAAACTAAGGAAATACAAGAGTCCAGAAAGTCCATTTGCAAGTTGTTACAGAATAGACCAATTTGAAGGGACCTCAAACAATCATCGTATCCAGAGCTTACTCCAGCCTTATCTTGGCCATGTTGCTTTGGGTAATGACAGACGATGAGGATTTCATAGGGAGGGGATGCAAAGTCGTCCTTGCAAGTTGCATCCTGTGCTTCTTTAGCTGCTGACTCCTCCATGATATTCTTTCGTTGTTTCCAGTAATTTTCTACCAAGTCCGGAAATTAGGTCAAAATCTGCAGATGCAACAATCGTACTCATATGTCAATATACAGGTCAATTCTCTTTTCCGAGAATTGATGATAAAGAGTTGAGCGCTACTTTCCTGCTATCCTCAGAAAACGAAGTATTTATTTCTCCCTCAAAACGAACCCTTCTAGAAGGAATAATAGTCTCATGGAGATTCAAAATATGCGGAGTAGGGTTACCAAAGGAAACTTCTTCCGCGGAAACAGTCGCCTGGGTTTTAACACCAAACCTACACTTCGAGACTAAATCGAAACATACTTCCAAAGATGATTACTGTCTAAATAAGCCTAACAGTCATGGAGTTACTCCGCAGCCTTTAAACAGCTCAACAGTTCTCCGCAATTGCCATTTGAAGAACTGTTGTAAATTTCCAAAATGACAAACGAGCAAATTGTAGATCACCAACAGAGACTCCGAATTTCAAGAATCTCTCCTCAGAGGCAAAAAGATATCGACTACCTCAGAATCAACTTCTGCCACATTTATCACAAGCTTCTACTAAAGCCACCACTCCAAAGGCGAACAATCACAGTGTTGGGGAGGGGGGGGCGGAGGGGTAGAGACAAGTATAAAGAGAATCAACAAATCCCGGAAATTCGCGACACAACAGCAGACAACAACCGACGACGCGACTCCAAGGAGTGATTGTCCTACAGTGGTATATCCAGCTGAACTGAACTTTACTGCAACACTAGAAACGCTAACGGAGAATGAAGCGGCGAGAAAGCTGTTTGTGCAGAAGAAACATGTACCTGAATAGCCCCACCGCTTCCTTGCCTTTCCCTGATACTCCACGCCGACGGAAGAACGAAATCAAGCCTGCAGTATAAGATGAAGCGGCATTGAAGTGAGGAAATTTGAGAATCACCTCCACGGTCCACCACCATCAGAATCACCGCTGTTGGGATGCAAGCCACATGGCATGCGCGAGGTGGCGCCCTATCTGACGTCCACTTGGGCTTTTCTACAGCAATGACTCACCAGGCTAAGTAAAAGGCCCCTAACTTAAATCTCAAAGACTGAGCATCTTCCCAGTCCCGGGGTTGGACAGATGGTGTTCGACCAAATCCAAATGACTTGTCAAACCTGCCCCCCCCAGTCCCGGGGTTGGACAGATGGTGTTCGACCAAACGCAAATGACTTGTCAAACATGCGCGTTATAGTGGGACATAGTGTGGGAACAAGGGAACCACAGTGCACCATGAGGGGAAAGATAGTTGGTGGAAAGGAAATGCTTTTCCATTGGTTTCTAGATCCCTTGTTAACCAGGACTATAATCTCAGTTTCTGTTTTTGCTACCTTTTTACTAACAACCCAGTAACTCTTACTATGCATCAAGTTGTTAGTTGTTACCACCAAAATGGTCATTCATGGCATGTGCTCTTCATGTTTGGTTTTCAAATTTAGAGCTTTAGGCAATCACCTGTCAGACTAACAACTGTCAGTCCTACCCCCACCAGCATGATTTCCAACACGTTTGAGGGTACTACTGCACATATGCTTACCCTCCTGACTGCAATCCAACAAAGCATCACATGTTAAAGGGTTGCACTCAAAATAATAGATGTCCAAATTTTACTGGTCATAGGATGAAAGTGCAAAGTGAATGGGATCCTGATCAGTCATGTGTGCAGAGCAGCAACAACCATATGCAAGCATAGATCATCAGTGCATTGAAAGAAGAGTATTAGAGCACATTGTGGAACTCAAACTGCAGCATACATTGCTTTTATGCCCCACCAATTGAAAATCTGATCCTATGCTGCACTGTGCTGCTGAAATTCAGAATCCTGTGAGATTTCAAACAAGGAATTAGGGTGGGAAACTGCACACTGCTGTAGATTGCACCTACCCCTGCAGATTTCAGATACTCTGCCTCATCAAAAACACTCATCAACCTTCCTTGCTATGCACCAGTACTTCATATGCACAATTAACTGGAAAATTTTCTACAAGTGCTCCAGACTGTACTGCTGCTCAAACACAATTCAAAAGTAAGGTAAAGTGTCAATTATGCCTCCTCAAATTCCCTAAAGTGTGAGGATTGAATCATTGACCCTCAGGTGATTCTTTCCTTTCTGCAAGGAGTAAAGGGTGTTGCACTTGACAAATGAACCTACAATAGTCATGTTTGAACAGGTTTATGCACTGTACAGTCTCCATAAGAAGATCCTGCCATTTTTTGCAGCACTGGTAGCCACATGATAGAAGCTTGGCACTGTTTAACCACATATTCCTTGAATGTCAACTTGTCCTTCATAAACAGTTGCTGCTAAAGAATTTAGATTTACAAACCAGTTCCTGAAATACCTCTCACAGCCACAAATTATTGTCCGCAGCGCATATTCCCTTTGAGGTAACAGTCCTTGAGAAACAAGCCATGAAAACACTTGGTGTCACGGCTTTGATTCTCCCTTTCAAACTGTAATTGACAAATGATGTGAACTTCAAGACCTTCTTGGCAGGCTGGTTCATAATCTTAACTAGTAACTCAAACTTTTGACACACAGTGGTTTCTGTACAACTAACTGTTGGATGTGCATTCAAGATCTCACATACTTCACTCTCAGAGAATCCAATGCTCTTAAGGACCTCATACCCTGCCTCCAAGGTATTCAAGGATCTACCAAGTATATCAGGGTGCAAAGTAAAAAGCCTTACTAGCTCCTTTCCTACCAGGCCCTTGTTTTCAAAGAATTCCACCTTCTGCTTTAGGGTCTCAATGTTGGCAGTGAAAATTGCTTGGTAATGGGTTACTATTTCCCCAATTTTCTTTACCTTCACACCCAATTCTCCATGAAATTCTTCTTCCGGGTGATGTTTTCAGTTATACTATGGCAAAGGATGCTAGGCTGTTCAGTTATTATATTCCCTAGGTTTTCCCTCTTCACACCAACACTTACAGAAATTGGAGCTTTGGCACAAGAATGATCTCCTGTTGGTACCCTAAGCAGTATGGTGACAAAGATATTACTTTACTCAGCTTCCCCTTCAGACCTAGAGTAATTATGAAAGACAAACTGGCTTCACGATCTGTAGCAGCATCGTGCCCGGCAACTGAAGTTGCCAGGAGGGAAATCTCGTGATTAAACCTGCCTAAGAACTTGATCCAAATGTGCCGCAAGTTGAAAAGTCTCGGAGCGGAGGAATACCTGCTGCAGATCGGTAGGTGCGGTGCCGCATTAACCGCAGATGGATTGCCCAAAGCAAATGCCAGAGTACAAACAAAATTGTGTCCAGATACACAACCCGATTGAGAGTGCGAATGTCGTCGTGGGCCGCTTTCCCACATCCAAAACAGGCTTGTCGTGTGGCCAGGAGGGACATGAAACTCCGCAGCAAGGTCATTGACATGTTGATCCACTTCTCAACCAAGAACTACGGCAGAAGCTCACCCAAGAACAGCTACTACCGCGCCACAGAAAACTGAAGAAGATCAAGAGCTGATTCAGATTACCGCCTCTACGATCCAACAATAAAAACTATTGTCAGATCCAGAAGCTCCTGCGAACATCTTGAAGTGCAAAACCGACTTTCTACGGTAGAGGACACAATTGCACCACGTCCTGACCTAAGTGAACTTCACGATCGATGTTCTTCCTCGAATTCGAAACAGCAAAGACGTAAGGAAACCGAAAAGGAAACGGTCGCGCTGGGAGATGGACAAGAGCAATTGAGCCGACCTGAACCCTAATTCAACCACTAAAACCTGTTTCCTTTGTCACCTGCAGGGTTTATCCCTGACGGCAGGGCATTATACGGAAGTTCGATGGGGTTTATATATAGCGTCCCGCCCGGCGGCCCGCCAACTTTAGCTGTGTACTCCTCTATCGACTGTAAAAGTTCAGTCGGAGTTTACCAATACAGATTTCCCATGATCATGTTTCCGTAAACTTCTGTGATGCAATCGCAGAGTAAGTGATGACATTTGTTAACACCGGTTAAGATGTAAACACCAAATCTTAGTTATGCTTACAAATGACATAATGAAGCAACCACAATCTCTTGTTTCTTTTTAGAATTTCAGACTTGCTGGAACAACAACCCGGTACTCACCATGATCTAAAACAGCAAAAACCACATCCCAAATTAAAAAAACATCACCACACTCAAGAAAACAGAAACACTCCCCTGAACTGCCTTCATCCCGCAATTTGAAGCTTCAAGTTGCCATTGTGTCTTCACCTCCCACCACTAACTCCTCTTCCTCACATACCTGTAATCAACACAAAACAATCACAAGCTGGCTTGTGAGCTACTTTCCAAAGTCCCACCAATGTTGGGTTGGATGCCAATGGTATTGAGATGGAATGTGAATATTGCACGATGGATTTGGATTGTCTAGCTGTAAGGACAACAACCGCGTCAACACTCAAATAGATCACAAACTGTCCAAGCAAATTATGCACAAAGTAGGAGGCTATCTAGTTTATTTAGTGGCGGACTGACCTCTATCAAAATATGTTTGATTTGGTGCACTGCAGCATCGACACCCTCATGTGATAATCATCTCACCACATCTCATCCATACAACTTATTAGAACTTAATTGCATCCCATGACTAGCTATAGATATCTTATCGGCAACAACAACTGAGACAAGTTAATAAAACAATGCATAATTGCCAAGAAACGTAGTGATGCATAATTGTTGTGGTAAAAAAATTTGGTTGCGGTTATGGTAGCTACTTAAATACTACTGTCAATGGACCATACCGCCAGAATCCTGTCTCTTCAGCTCATTTTGATCTGCAGCACCTAGCTTTGCACCTGTATCAATATCCTAGACTTAAGATGTGCCATGTAGCAAAATAAATCAAGCTCTTCTTAAAGACTTACATGTGGAAGTGTAGCTCCAAGTCAACTCTATGAACTATGGAATTCAAATGCACTACAATTACATAACGAGTTTCATTCGAAATTTGCCAACTTCAAGCAAAGCTTGTACAACTCCAAGCATTGTGCATCACTACATTTCTTGGCAACTTGGATGAAGAAGAAAATCATGAACAACCTTATAACCACAACAAAACAAAATGTACAAACAATTAGAAAACTTCATTCACACAACATTTTATTCAAATAAGATAATGGCCATAATTTCCAAGGTATCTATATATTGGATAGAAGCCTAATATAGGGGACTACTCAACTTCTCTCAACACATCATAAGTCATAGCCTCATTCTTCTTTGACAACTTGTAAATAGGGTCATCATCTTTAATGTGAAGATCCCTAGGTGTCATTGGGAATTTGATGGCTCTCATTAGATGTGTGTTTACATAAGTTGTCTTAGAGTTGTTCAAGAACACATATGTCTAATTACCTTTACCCCATTTCTAATTATAAATCCTAGTAACTACGTAATCACCAACATCAAATTCAAAACCCCAAACACATTGGAAGGAATCATGGACCATGATTCTTTTTCATTGATATTGAAGGATATAAAATTTACCCCATCCCTTTAGTCATTGGAATCACAAAATTGTCTCCATGTTGGAGCAAATATCAAGTTCCTCCCCACGTTTTCCAATTTCCATTTTTCCATATCTCCAAATTCTTCAATTGTAGAAATGTGACAAGGCTTTGTAAATCAAAATGATATTTTATTGGACTATTATATCATTCATATGTGCATTGATTTCATAACATAATGTTAGATTGAAACATAAACCATCATCTATTACAAAATTTCAGTGAAAACTAATTTTCAAATTTCCACCATGATGTATGAAACTTGGATAGGTATTAAAATTTGTCAAACTATCACTATGAAAAAAGGGGTATTTTGTAACTGGCCTTGCAACTCAATCAAAACAATTCATTTTCAATTATTATTCAACTCCATTATAACTACACCCATGATGTCATGTTGACGTCAATAATTGTCATTCATCTATTAAAATTTGACACATGGCATTATGAAAATTTTTGGACATAAATTTTTTAGAAACATTGATCTCCATTGTTCATTATGATTGTTAATGATGATCCAAGATTACGAAATGTGGCATAATAAAAATTTGCCACATGGCATATTAATTGTATTTTGGAAAAAATCAAAAAATAAAAAATAATTATTTTAGTTGTTAAATAGGTCATACATAACCATAGGTTGGTAGGTCTTAAGACCTACATACCTATGTATTTACCTATGACCTACTTATTTACTTAGGTAGGTAAGGAAAGCATGTAGGAAACACAAGACTAAGTGCATTAAAAAATAGCCATGAAAATTTATTTCTTATTTTAAGTTTTGCTTTTAGGTTAAGTTTTTTTCAACTTGTCCCAAAATGGCACATGTATTTTAATTTGAAAACATAAGAGAACAAACCTTCTTTATATAGTTTGTAACATGGGATTTGAAGATAAAACATATGGGTTAAATCTTTTAATTGTTCATTAGTTGTAATTGAGTTGCAACTATAACACTTAAGTGCTCAAGGTAGGCCAGATCCAAGGGGAGGGCTCCATTGTTTTTAATGTCTAGATAAAACTTGAACACCTCCTATTGGCACATGTAATGCACTAAAAATTGTAAAAAATGGAATAGAATTAAGAAAGTTATGGCCCATCAAAATAGAAGGGTCAAAAATTCAAAAAATAAACCACCAAATGCTATAAAGGCCAGTTCCCAAACACCTAAAAACTTCCTTGTATGTTGCTTTGTTATTGTTAGAATTCAAAGATAATTTGTAGAACTTCAAGTTGCACTCCTATAGCACTTAAAAAACTTTAATATGAATAGGAAATAAGAAAGTTATGAAGTTTGAAAGTAGGTCCAAAGAAAAAAAAAAGTTTTGTAAGTTGGAAAATTTATTTTTCTTGTTATTTTTTCATTACTCATTTTCCTTTACATTTCAAATATGATTTTAAAAACTTGAGGTAGCGCTCCCATAACATTTTAAATCACTCAAAATAAAACACATATGATGAAGATATAAATAACTAATGAATATGTATCCTTATTAAGTTATAGGTAGTTGTTTTATCATCATAACATAGTTGAACAATAGTACTTTAGTAGTGGCGCATTAGTGGCTATACTAATTGTATCAATGGGAATTATAATCGAAAACTAATTGCAAATGTATCCCATAATGGATGGTGAAGATGTGGACACGTGACATAATTGCATGTATGTACATTATTCACTAATTGCAACATAGTTGTTGGTTTAGTGACACATTTATAATAGTTTTAAAGTAGTTGCCACATACAATTACAATGTAACTCCTTAAAAAATCAAACATGGTTGACTAGATATGTATGTACGATGTATAAAATTACCACATAGAAAACCCATTTTCAACTCATTTCTAATTATAATACAACTAAATGACTTTTTGACATGGAAATTTATTTATTAATACACCATATTTCTAAGGGGATAGTTGCATGTGCAATAATTATAATACCCAAAGATAGTTGCATAATAGTTATATACGAATTGTTTTTTGAGTTTTAGTTGCAAAGTAGTGTGGTTTTGGCAAACATGATTTCTCATAGTGTATAACAACTTTTTGTGTACATCGTAACATGCATGAACACCCATCAATTGTTCCCATAAGAAACAAGACATGTAGAAATACTTATTAGTGAAAGATAACATTGGTTATTTTCTCATAGGTTATTGTTAGTTATTTTATTGTAGGTTATTATTGGTTATTCTATAATAGGTTATTTTTGGTTATTTTATCGTAAACTATTATTAACTATTCTAAATTATTTAATTTTAAGTTCTTCTTCAATATTTTATCATAAGTTATTGTTGGTTATGTTAGGTTATTTACCATAAATTATTATTGGTTATTTTATCGTAGGTTATTATTGGTTATTTTATGGTAGGTTATTATTGGTTATTTTATCTTAAGTTATTATTGATTATTCTATCATAGGTTATTGTTGGTTATTCTAGATTATTTTATTTTAAGTGTTTTTGGTTATTTTATCATTGGTTATTGTTGGTTATCTTAAATTATTTACCATAGGCTATTTTTTATTATTTTATCATATGATATTGTTGGCTATTATAAATTATTATATCATAGGATATTTTTGGTTATTCAATATTATTTACCATAGGTTATTATTGGTTATTATAGGTTATTTATCATAGGTTAATATTAACTATTTTTGGTTATTTTATTGTAGGCTATTATTGGCTATATATTGTATGTTTATTATTTGTCATTCTATTGTAGGCGTACAAAACTTGTCCCTAAACCACTACGCACTTCCACCCAAGTTAGGCCAAATGGAAATAAGCTCATCCAAACTACTAACCCATGGTTGTTCAGTGGAATATTTCCACTTGAATGTGTGCATAATGGATTATTTGTGGATTTTCAATGGAAATTGGTGGACTTGAGTGGATGGAAGTGGTGCATGGTGGAATCATAATGGACACCTTGCCATGAATCCCAAATCACTCATGACTTCCATTAAGAATCCACACATGGGTGGAATGGGGTCTTTCCCAATCAATGTTGGGTGGAATGTCGAATGGAATAAGGACAAATTTTATAGTAGTGAAGTTAATTTTAATTAATTTAGGTTATTCTTTGTTATTTTAGATTATTTTAGATTATTTCACATTCAATTTTATTGTTTATTTTATCATAGGATATATTATTGGTTATTTTAGGTTTTTATAACACAAATGATTTTTAGTTATTTAAAGTTAGTTTATTACAAATTATTTTAAACTAATATTGGTTATTATACCATATGCCATTTTTGATTATTCTAAGTTATTTTTATCAAAGCTATTATCAATTATTTAAAATTATTTTACCTTTGGTTATTCTAGCTTAAATTATTATATGCAAATTATTTTACCTTAGATCATTATATTTTATTTCATGTTGTTTTAAGTTATTATACTTTAAGATAAAATAACTTAAAATAACATAATATAAAATGATTTTGAATAGCCTAAAATGTAACTTGAAATAACATATATTAATTTAAAATAAAATACCCTAAGGTATAACTTATAATTGATTAAATAGTTTAGTTTTAAATAATTTAAAGTAGAAAGCTTATAGTAAGCTACAATATTTTAAAGTAGAATAATCTATAATAGTTTAAGGTATAACCCAATGTATATTAACTTATAATAACTTTGGGTATAAATTAGAATAATTAAGGTAACTTAAAATAACATAAAATATTGAAAACAACAACATAAAAATAAACCTATTTATTATAGTAAATTATAATTGTGAATTATATCAATTAATAATGTAACATGATAGTTACATAATGATTCTATAATGAAATAATTTTAACCAAGGTGAAATCACTAAGGTGTAGTGAACCGATTTCATTTAATTTTAAAGTCCCATAATGATTTAGGTTAATGAATTGCACCCGACTTTTGTACTAGTGTATTGTGATATTTCATTCATATTTTATTACTAATCATTAATCAAACCTTTTTTAATTTTCATGCCAAATAGTTGGAATTAACTCTATTTAAAATCCACCTTTTAGGAATATAAATGCCCTATTTGGGAATGGATGTTTTGCACCTTTTTTTTATTTGATACTAATACCCACATCAACAATTTGAAAAAAAAATTATACATTCTTTTAATTGTTCATAAATACAAATTTTCTAATCATTTTCCTTCAAAAATATATTAATCATAAGATGGTTTTTTTTCTTTCGTGATTCCCAAAAATTGAATTCATCACATTTACCAACCCAATGGTTTGAATCTGAACTTTAATGTGAAATGAACTTTCTAATCAAATTTTCATTTGTAATAAGTAATTTCCCAATATAATATAGTTGTTCATCAATTTTGGCAAAAAACAACCTCAAGTTTTTTTCCACTTTTTATATTTCCATTTCCTATGTCAATATATCATTGTTGTCATTTGCTTAGAATATTAAATTTCGTTAATGGAATTTCACCATAACAATCTATCAAATTGTAAACTATTTACTAGGTAGTAATGAATGATTAAAGGGTGAAAACACATTATGGTGGTACATTTTAGGCAAGAAAATGTTTTTTTTTGGGGTACATTTTGCAATATTTTGGGGGTAGATTTTCATTTCATATAGCATTTTGAGAAACACATAAAATGGATTCAACACAATTCTTATTACCTTTCAAATGATAGTGTTTTTTCAACAAACTTTTATGTATTCACACATTTATGCTTGTTTAAATGAAAAACCTCATCTAGATGTTTTTTGTGAAATCACATGAGTGGGAATTCTTCATATAGAATTGAAATGGGACAATGAATTCATATGTAATATATGATTGAGTACTTGATCAAGTTTGGTAATCGTTTGAATTGCTTTTGAAATATATTTACACTTTGTAGTACATTATGACGATTACAATTTTCTCGTTAATATACTTTTTAATCATTTAATATCAATTTCAAAGTGGTAATTTTTTTAATGATCTTATTATTTGGGCTTTGAATTACTTTATTCCAAGCACCATTTGCAAAAAACCTTTTAAATATTAGCTTGATAGAAATTTTAAAACACATAGTTTCAAAAAGTAATATTTGTGACAACAATATTTGATCATTATAATGTGTTTTCACCTCGGATCATTAGGCGTATCAAGGTTCAACCCCATAAAAGATAATAACATAGATTGATATCCTACTTTGATGTAATTTTCATTTGTATATTTTCATAAACTATCATTCCTATCGTCAATATGTTTTGCATAACCATTTTTCCTTCCCTATTTCCAAACTTCTCCATTTCCCATCTTCATGTTTGGATCTAAATATTATTATTATTTTCCTTTCCAACATGGCAAGTTCTAACAAAATAATTGTTCTACGCCTTTCAGCTATTATTCCTTTCCTTTTTTCATTCCTTTTTTTTCATTGTTGTTTGTTTAACCTTTTCATTTGGGTTGTATGCCTATGTTACACATAGGTTGGTATAGTGGTTGTTTTATCTTTCCTTTAAGGTGTGGGTACACACAAAGGAGCCATCAAAATTACTTTACAAAAGGACTTTGAATCCTTTTTAGTCATTTTTCACTTTTTCATATGATTTTTTTTTGAATGAAATCTTTTGCGACTTGTTATAAAAAATAAATATAGTTGCCCCAATAGATCACATGTTTTGTGTTAATCATTGTTGAATAAATATGAAAATTTCAAAATGCGTAAATTTTGTCAAATTCTATGTTTCATCTTGAAAAATTATCATAATTTTGAATCATACCAAAATATGCTAATTATTTTAGGCTTTTTTTTCTTTTATTATAAACTACAACTTTGTTTTATATGTCATGCACATTACACACCATTTACATGTGGTAAAAGATTTTTGAAAAATTTTAAAATTTTAAAATATTTTGATTTTTTATAAATTTCAAATTCCATATCTTGTAAGTTGTGAGTGCTTTGTGAATGTGGGTAGTAGGTTACTATCATCTAAATTTTTTTACCATCAAAATTATGTTATTATTATAGTCCTTTACCAAGTCCTTTGTAAAATTAACCACAATTTAATGCAACACATGTTCAAGTTCAAACGTCCTTTGTTAAAACCAAAACCCAAAATTTAATTTAATGAATTGTTTGACACATGTATGTGACAAAAATAACATTAAATGTCCCCCTCCCCCCCCCCCAAGGTAACATTTCTATGATTAGTGTAGAATGGTGAACATATTTCTTGGCATCAACTTTCGCTATACCCCTAAGCATCTTAGTCTATGAAGTTGTCCACTTGGCTAATTCTCCATGTTACTATTTGTACATGGTGTTTGTCCAATCTATAGGTTTTATTTAATTTGTTGTCAAAATTGAGATAACATTTTGATTATTAAAGTAATAAACCTTATTTCTCTAGTATACTATCTAGATAAATGCAAGAAAACAAATATTATATGGTTATTCCATTTTGTTGACACTCCACTGCTTTGCATTTATGTATGCACCAAGTAAAACAAAATCTTGAATAATGGTTTTTGTAGTTTTCTTATATGCTTATTTATGTTCCCTCCAACAAGTGTTGGAATTTTAAAGGCATTTGTGATCACATGTCTTTCAACAACAATCATTTTCTCTCTTATCCTAATGTAGATTGCGTTTTCTTTCTCCTACCAAGTATTAAGAAACTCCACTAGCTAATCACGATGTGGTGTTTTCCAGTCAATTTCAAACAATCCTACCAATCCCATCTTAAAGGTCCATCTTTTTCTTACAATTCCCATCTTCACCCAAGTTGTAATTTGTTCAAGTTCTTAGATATAAGATTGTTATGTGGGTATGAAAATCAACATTTCTAGCTTTAGTAAAAGTATTGACCTAGTTTGTTGAACCATTCTATCTTTTTTTGGGGTGTAGACACATGAATTGAAGAACTAGGGTTCAAAAAACCTAGTGCAGAGTGTTGGGAAGAATCAATTGGAGACGAAGATGGTGCTAGCTTTGTCGATTGTTTCAATGCTTGAAAAAAAAACATGTTGCCCATGTCTTCAAAGTCTAATTTAATTCACCATCGTCTCGAAAGTAGCTTGAGGAGGAAACAATCCTTGCCCTCAAAGAATGTATAACCATTTCTCAACTTCATTCTTTATTCTTTACTAAATGTTGCAAACTTTCTCCAATTTGTCACCCTAGGTTGTAATATGGAGAAGATGGAGAACAAACTTGAAAAGGTCATTTACAAATCCTAAATGTGAAACTTATGTTTTTCTCTTCTTTTCTTTTTCTATAATAAACATTTCTTCTTGATGTCTCTATCTTTTGCTAATGTAAAATTTTTCTTAAATTTGGTTCTTTTTCTCTTGCAATTTTCTTGAACTTCTTTATAAAGCTCTTGTCACTCATGTTGTTCAATTGAAAAAGATGCAAAATGACACAAATACAAGCTAATGACTATTCACAAACATAATATTTGGAAATTGACGTTCTTAACTCTCACCTCCTATGATCTATCACTTTGACTTTTAAGGTTTCCACATTTGAAACGTTACACCTTTTAATGCCATATGTACAATATGTACTACTTCGTCATCGTTCTTTTTTTCTTCATCATTAACTATAACATCACCTTACCCTTCCCAATATACAAATGTAGGACCTTATGCACTCTGTGCTTTGTCATTTAATAAACTAGTAAGGTTTTAACTTATTCACATTAACAGATTAAAGGTTAGGATCAAACTTGTCCACTATGGTTAAAAGAAAAATATTATTAAATAAATAGAATTGTACTTTATACAAACTAAACCACTTTTTGGTGAATTTTCCAAGATGTGTTTTCATTAAAAGAAATCCCCAAAATGCAACCAATGCATTTACAACTATGTGCAATTAATTGTCATTTGCAACTAGCTTTTTATTGGTTTTACAACTATTTTGCACCCTTGACCATTTTAACAACTATGCTACAATTACATTTACAACTAATGACTTCTTCATCCTACATTCTAAAGTTGTTTTCATCCATGATCATGTCCATATGTCCCATTAGTTGCAAATGGAACCAAATTTAGTTGCACCTTTAGGGTGTCAAGATAGCCCCTAGTGGTATACATAGGTGTATTATAAAACTTTTGAAGGTATGTGTATTTTTGTTAAAATATATTAGAGGTATAATGGGGGTCTGTTTCCATTGGTGTATTTATAAAGTTGTATTTAATTTGTATTTAGGCAAAATAACTACCTACCTGCCTAGCCTAACCTACCAAGCTATTTATTTGTATGTTTACCTACCTAATTAGCCTAGATTATTTACCTACCTAACATAAATTACTACCCACTTATTAATTAATTGATAACTAATATTTTTCAAAATATATTTATAGTTAATATTTCATAATTATTTAGTATATTAGTTAATTATTTGATTATTTAACTGAATTTGCTAATTAATAATTTAGTTAACTAAATTATTTTATCTAATAATTAATTTTAACTTATAATTAAATTAGGAATTATTATTTAATAAATTATAATTAATATGTTAATTAGTTATTATTTCAATCTTTTTTTCAATTTATGAATTATGAATTAATAATGTATAAATAAATGAATTAGTTAATTGATTATTATATAATTATTAATTCATAATTAGTTAATTACTCATTTATTTAGTTATATAATTTACAAAATTAAAAAAGAGGATAGAAGATATGAGATAATCTTTTTAGTTGCAATTTAGCCTATAACTAAGTTGCAATTTCAATTTTTATCCCATATGTTTTGTCTTCCACTTCCATTTTAAAACCTATATAACGAGGAGGTTTTATCCTACATTTACACATAAAAAAACACATGTCAATTGGGATGAGCCAAAAGAGCTTAACCCTTTAAAAAATTTAACCCTAGAGGTTAAACCAAAAAAAAATTTAAAATACTTTCCTACCTCCCCAAACTACCTACATAATCTTACCTACCTACCTACCTACCTAGTCCTATCTACCTAGTCCCACCTACTTACCTACACATTTATTTTTAATTCATTTTGACCGAAATCCAAAAATGCCACATGGCATATTGGTATTATGCCATGTGTCACAATCTAAAACCATGTAAATTAAATGATGAAAATCCATTATCTATTTTTAAAACAAAATTTTAAAAACCTTTTTCAATTGCCACATGTCATTATGTAAGTTGTTGACTTTTATGGTAATATATGAATGGCATACAATAGTATACATATGGTGAAATATTTGTTGATCGTAAACTTCATCCACACTTGCAACTAGTGTCTAATGCAATTAAGTCATTTTTATTAGCAAATGTCTTTTGCAACTAGAAAATAGTTGCAAATGGTAGTTGTTTTTTCCTAGTTTTCCTCTAGTGTTTATGTCCTTTTGGGAACCACAACACATGATCCCCAAATTTAAACTTCTTTTTTGGATACCTTTGTTGACTCCAAAATGCACAATTCCACTATTAATTATCTTTGGTTTCTTATGCCTTTAATATGTGAATATGCAGTTTTTTTAAATTTGTTTGTCCATTGGTGAATACTTGTGAGGTGACTTTCCGTCCCTCTACTCCCGGTTCTACAAGGTGATTGTGTTTGGTAGCACAAATGCTATTAATGACGGAAAAATACAAATGTCATTCTAGATGTTAGATTGCGTTTGTAGTTGAAATTAAGTAGCCCGCCTTTTATGCATAATTTATGATTAGGATTGATGGATACATATTTCCAAGTTCACACATTATACATCCTAGGACTTCATGTCAAATTATCATTCAATCAACCAATGTTTAAGGACTCAACATCATGTCCAACATAACTGCAGACCACTAGTCACTTAAAATGTTGTTTCTCACACATGGATTGTTCAAATATGGCTTGCTATACTTCTCTGGAAAGCTAACAACAAGGCGCACCAACCCACCAAATCTTGAGATCTGCAGCTACGACAGTAAGGAGTTATACTTTCAAACCCGAGAGAGTTTTACAAAGATGATAACTAAACTTTGTTGCAGACCACTGGTCACTTAAACTATTGTTTCTCACACATGGATTGTTCAAATTTGGCTTGCTATAGCTCTCTAGAAAGCTAACAACAAGGCGCACCAACCCACCAAATCTTAAGATCTGCAGCTACGACAATAAGGAGTTATGCTATGAAACCCGAGAGGGTCTCTGAGATTTATCTAGAGTCCCAACCTTCCAACACTATCACTAGATTTTCATTCTCCTTTTCTTCCTTCTTCCCTCCACCAAGACTAAACATTATTTCTTTCTTCAAGAAGCTTGTCAAACAAGTGCTCAAGATTGCACGAAAATTATCCTCGAGGCCAAGAGCGCGCTCCTCACAATCCGAGTCCGCCTTTTAAAGAGAAGGAGAAGGGAGGTGAAGGTGGATCCAAAGCTTGGTGGCCAATGGAAGGATCCAAAGCTTGGTGGCCTATTGGAATGTGAAGGATAAACACCTTTTCACCTCTTCCATTTTCCCCCAACAACCTTACTTACACCCCCAATTTTTCCCTTTGATTTCACGATTTTACTTTACCATGGTCCTAAGCCGTTACTCCCGCCTTTCTTTCCTCTTCTTCGAACTATAAATTACGATTGCGCACCTCAACGTAACAAGTCTTTCCC
>Ga0209611_10002919_pt1 | contig 29955 bp, 32 predicted proteins | sample S1TSphgellanicum_3_FD_187693 | JGI IMG/M metagenome (GOLD analysis project Ga0209611, IMG submission 187693) | Host-associated microbial communities from peat moss isolated from Minnesota, USA - S1T2_Fc - Sphagnum magellanicum MG (SPAdes) (version 2) | ecosystem: Host-associated > Plants > Peat...
TAATATATTTGATTTGTTTATTTATTTATAACTAATCCCAAGCAGTTTTTTTTTTTTTTTTTTTTTTTTTTTTTTCTCTTCTTTTTTTTTTTTTTTTTTTTTTTTTTTTTTTTTTTTTTTTTTTTTTTTTATGTTTTCATTTTTTTTTTTTTTTTTTTTTTTTTTTTTTTTTTTTTTTCGTCTTCTAGAGAATGGGTCTATTTTATGAAGAATAACAGGTGACCTTTTTCTGGATGTTACTTGACCTCTTATTTGAAAAAGCTCTCTTAATAGTATTCTTGTAAAACCAGCCTCAAACCCCAACGTAAAGTGGTTTTTGTTAACAGCTTGTTTCTTTTTTTTTGATAATTTGTTAAATTTTCGAGGTGTCATAACATTACCTTTGGCTAAGGAGTAAAGATCAATACGCATAATTTTTTTTGGCGACTTTGACGAAAGTAATGCATCTTTAGCTTGTATTCAATCATTTTTTCATTGTTGTTTTCACATAAAATTTACCCTTTCCGCCATTAAAGCTGTATAAATCTCTGATTGGGGTAAGTTACCATAAATTTTTGTTGCCTTTCCTATTTTTAACGATTTTAATAATATGTTTAGTTTTCTTGCCGTTTTACCATTACTTCATGTCCTTTGTCCATGTACTGGTAAATTTCTAAGATGACGTCAACCACGATATGTAAATAACAAGTCTAAAACGTACACATTTATTAACGACCTGAAAGTAATTGTACCTCTCTGAGGTAATCTTTTTACTAGATGATCAAATATTATTTTTTTTTTTAAAGAGTTGTCTAAATCAAGATTATATGGGTGTTTTGTTTCAAATCGATCCACAATATTTTGTTTAAATTTATTATGAACACCTTTCGTTTTTTTGATAACGTAGCTTAGTTTGGTCGAGTCAGTTAACAATGTATTGTTAAAGTACTTTCCTTCACGAATGATTAAAAATCTGAATTAAACTTTAACTTTCTAAGATAATAACTTAAACTATTAATTCTTTTTGTAACTAAAATATTGTAGCCTATTGAATTCATGTAGACTAAGTAATTAAGCCTACGTTTACCTACTGATTTTTTAAATTTTGTATTTAAAAACGAAGTATACACAAGAATTCAATTTTGAAATTTTATAACCCAAGTTTTGAAAAAATAAATTTTGTAATATTTTCTGTTCAATTTTTTTGTGAATATTTTATAGAAAGGGATATCAAAATCATAAAAATTATAATCATTTTTTAACGATAATTTTAAAAATTGTTTAGCACTCAAAAATTGTGGTAGGCAAAGATAAGTTGTTTGGATAAACATTGGCATCAACGTAAAAATTAAAAAATCTTCTTTTCAGTTCCTGGTATAATTATAAGGATCATTCCAAACACTCCCCCAAAACATACTATATCCAGTTTTGTTTAATACTGGTAAACTAAATTGCCCCATTAAATTATCTTCTGTGTTTTTTTTTTAATGGGTAATAATATAATTTTCTAGTGAACGAAAACTCACCAAACTTGTGTATTTTCCTAAACTTAACTATAGACATTTTTCTAAATGAGTTACCCTTATGAATGAAAACTCGAATACGTCTAAAACAACGAGGAATTATGGATGCCCTACTAAACAAAAAAATAGGTTTCTTTTTTAATTTTTTAAATGATTTATGCTTTTTATTTTTTAAAACGAAAATATACCTTAATATAATTTCTGGAAAATTTGAGAGTTTTCATCTTGATCTAGCCATTAGTTATTATCTATTAAACTTAGCAATTTTGCCTCAAGGTGTTACTTCAGGGGAGTTAGTTTTTGTTCTACCCCCATGAGGATGATCGACAGGATTCATTGCTACACCCCTAACAGTAGGCCTGATTCCTTTTTTTCTGTTTAGTCCCGCCTTACCGACTACAGTTTTATAGTGGAATTTGTTAGATGATTTCCCTAACGTGACTAGACAAAACTCTGTTAAAATTATTAGTTTACTTGTTGGTAATTTTATGAAAATTAAATCCTTATTTTGTGTTTTCCTCATAATAATACCATAAGTGCCAGCTGATCGTATATATTTGCCACCAACATTAGGCTCAGGCTCAATATTAAAAACAATTGAGTTAATTCCTATGTAACGTAAAAATACGGAGTAACCAACTTTGTACCCACCATAATATAGTTTATGATATTGGCAAGTTCTAACTTGCGATCATATTTTTATACCTTGGGGTACTAAAATATATGAAAAGGCACCATTCGAGTATTTAATTAAACCTAACAAGGCAGTTTTTTTACTGCTGTAAACAATTCTTACACAAGCACCAATTTTATTAACATCTCTTCTTTTGAAATCAACATTTAAGTGGATTGCTTTTTTACCAGAACCTCTATGTCGAACAGTTATACTACCAGTGTTGTTCCTACCACTATTATTTTTGGCTTTATAGCACAAGTACTTATTTTTTGTATTATACAAGAGTTGTTTGTCAATACTTCTTCTAAATCTAATTGAAGGTGTTCTTGGTGCGAAGTTTTTTAGATATATATATAAATTAACGTTAAATAAATAACTAAATTTCTAATTTGTAAAATTATTTTTAAAAAAATTAAAAAAAAAAAATTAAAAGAAGTTATTTGAAACTCTGGGTTTCTTTCTAGGACGGCATAGCCTCTAAGTAAAGCAGTTTTATCAAAATATTTTTTATCAAAATCCTCTACATTACATAATTTTTCTATATTACTAGGTTTATACTGGTTTATAGGTTTATACAAATATATATAATTTCCTGAGAAAGGTATCGGGTTTTTAAACTTCTTTGTTTTTCTAAAAAATTCTTTTTTGTTAAACTTGAAATTTAAAAAATTTTGAAACTCTAGTAGTTGATTTTCAAACTCTTCCTCTTTAATAATGACTGCTTTTTCGTATATATAATAAGGGAATATTAAAAAGTAATTGTTAATATGATTTAAAAAAGAATTAACAAAATAGTTTACATGATAAACTTGAAAAAAAAATGATAAATAATTGGTAAATCTCCTGAAAAATAATCTTTTTGCATGAAATATGTCCTTATTTACATACTTAAACAGGCGAGGAAGTGCAAAAAACCGGTTATAATTGTATTTATACCGATTACCAATGAATCGAGTTAATTCTAAAACTTTCTTCTTCTTTTCCATTATTAGTTACTTCAATTTGTTCATATAAAGTTTTTTGTAATTGGATTAAACCAAACATTAAAGACTCAGCTGTTGGTGGGCATCCAGGAACGTATACATCGACAGGTATAATTCTATTACACCCTTTAACCACTGAGTATGAGTAATGATAGTAACCGCCTCCATTGGCACAGCTGCCCATTGAAATAACTCATTTTGGATCCAATGTTTGCTCATAAAGTCTTCTTAGTGCTGGCGCCATTTTGTTTGTCAAAGTACCTGCGATTATCAGGAGGTCCGCTTGTCTGGGACTAGCTCTAAAAATTACACCAAACCTATCAAAATCGTACCTACTAACAGTCGCATGCATCATTTCGATAGCACAGCAAGCCAATCCAAATGTAAGAGGTCAAAATGAACCTTGCCTAGCTCATGAGACTAACGTATTCACAGGGGTAAGCAAATAATCAACTCGCATTAAAATTTACGAAATTTTCGCCTAAGTCTGCGGGTGCCAGGCTTAAACGGAACACCATAGATTGAACGCCTTTTGGTTTTTATAAAAATACCATGACAATCAAAAACACCACGAATACAACTATAGCGAACACCTGGTAAATCTCTTGATCCTTTACCTTTTATTAAAACTTGTGAAAACCTTTTTAGGGAGTGTCCAATACCGGGTATGTGCGCAGTTACTCTTTTTTTATTGACTAGTTTGACTTTTGCTACAGGCCTTCTTGCAGAATTTGGTTTACGTGGCGTTACAATACGAGCTCTCATTACCACCCCCCTAACTTGGGGGCACGCTTTTAACGCTGGTGTTCTCCTGTGTGGTTTTTTTTTAAATTTTAACCCACGAATTCTTTGATAAATTGTTGACAATATAAAATTAAAACTTTAAATAACAACTAAATTAGAGACCAAACTGTGAGAGTATAGTACAAACTCGTTAAAAAAAAAAATTCCAAACACATTAAAAAATAATAATATTATACTTGACAAAACTAAATTAAACGCTATGAAAACATAGTGTTTTTTTATGTAAAAATTATTATGAATTTTTTGCGAGGCCAAAAACCTCAAATTATGGATATAAAAGTATATGATAAAAAAATTAACAAATGTTAACAATAAAAGGAAAAAAAAATTATTTGCATATAACAAACCTATAAAAAGTAGTGATTTAGAAACAAACCCTAAAAACGGTGGAAACCCCGCCATAGATAAAATAGAAACCATAATAGTAAAACTATAAAAGTAAAGATTGCTGCTCAATTTTAACTCGTTTAAAGTCTTTATTTTAGTTATATCAAACATAAGTAGTACAATTATTAATAAGAGAAAAACTATCAAATATGAAAAAACATTAACAAATATTAAAGTTAGGAACGAGTAAGTCAATCCTGAATTGATTAAATTAATGAATAGAAGTATATTTCAACTCTGAAAACCAACATCTATTAAAAACAAAGAAAATCAGAAAAAAATAAAAACTTTTAACATAAATTTAGGACCACAACATCCAGCTGCACATGGGGTGTTACGTTTAATTGTACAATTAAATGGCGAAATAATAGAAAAAACAGATGCACACGTAGGTCTATTGCACAGAGGTACAGAAAAACTTATAGAAGATAAAATTTATTTACATTCTGTTCCATATTTTGATAGGTTTGATTACGTTTCGATGATGATTCAAGAACATGCTTATTGTTTATCAATAGAGTCGTTACTGGGTACAACTAACTACAATGCAACATTTGTTCAGATCAGGACGTTATACGACGAGCTTACAAGAATATTAAACCATATGTTGGCTGTTTCTTGTCATGCTCTAGATGTTGGTAGTATGTCACCACTTTTTTGGGCATTTGAGGAGAGAGAGAAAATAATGGAATTTTATGAACGGGTGTCTGGAGCTAGGATGCATGCAGCATTTTACAGGCCGAACGAGGTCAACCTTTTTGCATTGTCCACGTTTTTGCTAGAAGACATTTTAGATTTCTCTAAAAATTGTTTCATAACTCTAAATGAAATGCATAATGTTTTAACTTATAATAAAATTTGAAAACAAAGACTCGTAGGTATAGGAACTTACTCGTACAAAACTTGTATTGACTACGGTTTAACTGGTGTGATGGCAAGGTGTACTGGTATTAAAAGGGATATAAGACTTGATGAGATGGAAACATATGCTAATTATTATCACCTTAATTTTAGAGGGTTTGTTGGTCAACACGGGGATTCATATGATCGCTTTTTGATTAGAATGAATGAAATGAGTGAGAGTTTAAATATTATAAGTCAGGTTATTTGTAAACTAAAAAAAAAAAAAAAAATCTCAACTGTAAAAAAGAAAAATAATGTGTCTCCGCATTTCTTATTAAAATATTTATACCCTAAATCATGGAATCAAAATACTTATAAAAATGAATACTCTTCTATGGAGCAACTTATTGGTCACTTTAAATACTGAACTGAAGGTTTCCCAGTTAAGAGTGGTTGGACATATAGAGCTGTTGAGTCACCAAAGGGTGAATTTGGAGTCACTTTAATATCCGACGGTACCAATACACCTTACCGATGTAAAGTAAGATCGCCTGCTTATCATCATTTACAAGTACTACCTAAACTGGCTAAGGGCCATTTTCTTGCTGATCTTGTTGCATTGCTTGGTACAATAGATATAGTTTTTGGAGAAATAGATAGATAATGGATAGAAAGAGTAGAAATGTGAAGAAGGATTTAATTAAACGTAAATTTTTTTTGAAAAACGAGCTAAAATATATAATTTTAAAAAGTATTATTAGTAATAAAAATGTAAAACCTATAGTTAGAGGTTTTTGTGTTTTTAAACTAAATTCCTTTAAAAAAATAAGTAGAATATCTAACCAAAACAACCCATGTTTACTTACAGGTAGAATTGGCGGTGTATATAAACTTACACAAATATCAAGACATTCAATGGTAAAATTTTCAACACATGGATTGATGACAAATTTAAGGATAAGCAGTTGGTAGAGATTCAAACACTAAACGCTATAAACATACTAATACTACATAAACCAAATCTAGTAAAACTAAAAGTAAGTAAGAGAAAATTAAGTTTACTGCAAAAATTTTTGGAGTTAAATATAATAAAATGTCTGGTTATAAAAAATAAACAAATAATTATAAAAGGTAATAAAAATTATAATACAAAACTAAGTATTATATACAGTAACACAAAAAAAATACCTATTAGTTTAAAAACAATAAAAAGGTTAAAAAACAATTATATTCTAAAAACTTCACGGGGTATATTAACATCGACAGAAGCTGTTAAATTTAAAGTTGGTGGTTTATTGCTAGCAAAATTATAATGAGATCTAATTTTTATACGACGCATATAAGTATACTACCTACTTTTAGTTTTTTAATATTAAAAAATACACTAAAGCCAAGATTTTACCACATTTACATGTATAACGACTTTTTTTTTTATAAATTAGACAGTTTTGCAAACGACGTGGGTATGTTTGTGGATAGAGAAACCAACACGGTGATATACCAGCACAAACAGAAAAAAGAATACAACGTTAAATTTAAAAACATCTTTAAAAATTTTTTATTTACTCTAGACAATTACTATTTTGAAAAGATTAGGTTTGCTGGTAAGGGTTACAGGGTAGTTCTTAAAAAAAAGAAAAAGAGGATGAAATTTAAATTCGGGCATTCACATAAAAAAATGATTTTTTTTAAAAATATCCATTTAAAGAAATATCACAAGTATAAGTTCATATTATACAACAACAATAAAAAAACAGTAACTAACACAGCTTTGTTGGTCTGTGCTGTTAAGCCTACAAATTTATACACAAAAAGAGGTATAAGACGAAGTAGACAAATACTTTTTTGAAAAAAAAGTCAAAAATTGACTAACTAGTAAGCTAAAATCATTGTGGAGCCTAAAACACCTGTACTTGTATAAACAAGACCCTGTTGGTAATCCAATCTTAAACTTTTTTTTGCGTAACTTGTTTCACCTATATAAAAAAAAAAGTGTCTTTTTTTTGAATTTCCGGCTACACCAACTTTACCTCTAATATCAAATTTGAATCCTAAAATTTTTCTACGTGATAAAAAAAACAGCTCATACTTAAATAATATGTGCTTAAATAATCTTAAAAAAACTTTATGCTTTTTTAGATTAAGTCTGGTCATAGATTTACAAAATCACTCATTCAACAAAGTTAGATCTTTAAAGTATAGAGAAAAATATAAAACACTTAACATATCATTTAAATAAAAATTAGTTCCTATTATTCTCTGTCAATAAAAATTATCAATAAACATCTTTTTTATGAATTTGTCGGTTTTAGCACTTTTTTTATAAATTTCTTTTATTTTCAAACATATTTTTTTGTGTGTGAAACTTTCTAAAAAACCGCAAATATACTGGTTTATAAATAGGTTGAGAGGTAAATAATGATCTGCTAAGAAATTTTTTTTTATTTTATTCCTAATATTTTCATCAAGAATCTGAATTGGTGTGAAGTTAGTTATTTTACTGTGCAAAACTTTATTATTAGTTCATTCCTTCTCATTAAAGATTAATCTAGTTATTTTAGTTTTTTTTTTAAAGTTACTTGCAGAAGTAAAATATAAGCTATACAATAAAAATGAAAAATTAGAATTAAAATTATTAACTATTTTTTTAAAATTCAGTAGAAAACCCTCACCTAATTTTTTTAGTTTGCGTTGCAGTAACGACTTTTTATTTTTACTGAGTTTTTTTTTACTTATTTTATTGTTTTTTTTAAAACTATAAATAGACGATCTGTTTATTGTTACAGTATCTGAGAAGTAATGTTTGTGGTATTTTACAGCTGCTTGAAAATCTTCAAAATCATCTCCAACTAAATTTTCTAAATCTGTAGTGTCCATAATAAAAAAGATTTTTATGTATAACAAACTAGTTTTTTTTTTTGAAAGAAATTTTTGAGTATTCAAAAAAAATTTCGAAAAAAAATAGTATTGATGAATCAAAAAAAACTTTTTAGTGAGTATTTTCTCAGAAGAAGTATCTGCTAAACTTTGAATATTATAATTATTCAAATTTGTAGTTTTTTTTAATTTTTTTTTAAAAAATTTAAAAAAAAAATTATGATGTAAAAAAGTGTTGTTGTTGTTGTTTCAAACGTCTAAAAAATAAAAAATAATATTATGCTTGTTAGTTTCAAGCAGTGCTTTGTTTTTTATAATATTATATTCATAAATATAAAAAATGGTTAAGGCTAAACTTTTAACGAAAAAATAATAAATTAGTGGGTATTGATGAGATATAACAGGGTACTTTTTTACGCAGTAGATGACATTATATTTTACGAAAAGAATTCTTTTCATAAAGAGTTTTATAAAAATATCATTTTTTGTTATTTATTTACTGAAAACTCTATAATATTAAAATTTACATATATATAAGCTACTTTTTCAGTCATTTTGTCACATATGACCTTAGTAAACCAAAATACGAAGTTTTTTTAAAAACAGGAAGTCAATTTAACTTAAATAACCCCAAAAAATTATTAAATAGGTCTTTTATTAGAATTTTATTCACAAAATTACTATTTAGTACAAACAAGTATATTTTACTTAACTTTAAAGAAATAAAAACCCAAATGTTGTTCATATTTTTTAAAATTTTTAAAAAATAACCCACTAGAGTTAAAAATTTGAAGTATAATTTGTTTGTTCTAGCGTTGTTTATTTTCTTAGTTTTAAAAATAAACTTGTCTGAAAAAGTTTGCACTAAAATAAAATAAGATAAGAACAATAAGGTGACGACAAAAATAGCAAAGACATAATCTTCTGCTTGGTAAAAAGCGTTAGAACCAAAAAAAAAACTAATTGCAATTGTATAAACTATTCTTATAGTGAAAAAAAATTTGTATCAAAACTTATACAAAGAGTTTAACAAAAGATTTAATTTTTCGTCAAAAAAGAAAACTCTCAAGTAAGCGTAGATTAATAGTATTTTTTTCTTTAGAAATAAAACCAATAAACTAAAATAGTAAAAAATAGAAATACCGAAGAGGCAGAAGAAGGCTAAATCTAATATAATTAACATAAGGAAAAACAAAGACCACCTTACATTATAATTTTTCAATTTTATGCTGATAATTCTATTAACAACTAAATAAAAAGTACTGATTATAAATTTAATAATAAGATTGATTGTAAATTTTGCTGTATTTATAGAATACCTTAACCCAATAATTATACTATTTTTTATACTAATAAATACACTAGCTATGTTACTTGGTAAAAGTTTAATGTTAATTTTGGCAACAGCAAACCATTCAAGAAAGAAGGTTTTAATGCCTGAGAAGCTTATTTTTTTACGATAATGATTGATATATAACAAAATTCAATCAAACACTAATGTCTAAGATTGGAATTGAACCAATGACCTTTAGGTTTTCAGCCTAACGCTCTACCAACTGAGCTACTTAGACAATTCTATACTTAGAAAAACAAGATAAGTCAGGTTAAATTTAGTATTATAAAGGCGAGTCAAATAAATAAAAAATGTTTTCAGTTTAACATTGTAGCCTGATCAAACCTGTATCTCGGTAAAGTACCACGAACTATTATTGCTAAAACGACCACAATCGTTGTTTTTATAATTAATGTTAAATATGGCATTCATAAATTACATAGAATATATAACGTAGCCGACAACAAACGATAAAAAAACAAAAGTTTCCATCAAAGCATAACCCATCAAAGTAGAATTGAATAGATTTTCAACTTCTTCAGGATTACGTGAAACCGCTAAATTATAACCAGCAAACAAAATACCTGTACCTAATACACCAAAAGCTATTGGTAACATGCATCCACCTAAAACTAAAACTTTTACAGCTAATACTAATAACATCAATTTATATTTTATTTTTGTTGATTTTTTTTAAAAAGGAGTTATACATAAATAATTTCCTGTTGTAGAGTAATGAAGATTTCTGCTGAATAAAAGTTAGTAACAACGCTCTAGTAAGCCTTTTTTGTAAGTTATAATCCTCGAAAAGATTGGAATACATTAGTAAAGATTTTAAAACTAAACTTTGTCTTTTAGCTGGTCTTATATACGTAGTTTTTAGATTATATTTTTTTTTTATTTTTTTGTTTATTTTTTTGTTTATTTTTTGTGTATAAACGTAAAAAATAGGTTCAAGCAACTCACAGTAATAATTTAATACTGATTTAAAATTGTAAAAATTATTTTCTTCTTCAATGCTGGATATTGCTTGTAATACAACCAAAGGGTCCACACTTTTATTTAAATAAATATTTTCAAACAGGTTGAAATAAAAATGGCTTACAGCTTTCTGTAAAATTATTAAAAATTTTTTTTTAAGACCCGCTCTAAAAAAATGGTTCAAAATAATGTCTATACTACTTAATTTGGATTTTATATCTCTTATATAATTAAACCCTAAATTTTTATTTATTATTCCTTTGTTTTTTTCGAAAAATGTAAAGTAAAGACCTGATGCTAATGTTGAATCAACCATTATGTATATAAAAGGATTTTTTATTTTTTTTTTAAATCACAAGAATTTCAATTCTACAATTTTTTAAACAACCGCTAATGCTATTATAAAAATACTCATTAAATTTATTATAGTACTATAAGCAAAAAACGACTTTATAGAATCTATATTGAACAATAAACTTACTAAATATAGAGCACCAAAAAAACTCAAAACTGCAAGATATATTTGTATTTTTGTAAAAATACTGCTTAAATGAAATAGTAAAATAAAACAAAAAACTAAAAAAAAGGTTAAAAAATAATAGATCGTATAAAATAAAATAGCAACTAAGTTCAAACCCTTGTAAACTTCCTGTTTAAACAAATGAAATGGTACCAATCCCACTTTAATAAGCAACCCTAAGAATAAGAATATAAAATATATATCAAAGTTAGGGTTTTTGCTGTTTGTCATATAGTTAGAGTTGTATAAATAATTTAAAATAGTAAAATTTAAACAACCGTAACCAGAGTAAATATTAATAATCGAGAATACTGTCAATATAGAACCAAAAAAATTTACTCAATACTGAAAAAAAATGACATTAGCATAAGATTTTGGTTTTTTTGTTTTTACATTATTTGCGCTATTTCAGCTTTTTGATGAAATAAAATTATAAAAAAATATAATAGAGGTCACTTCTATTATGAAAAATAAGGAAACCACAGAAGAAGCTCAAAACACATATGGTGACCACACGGATAACAACATAGTCGAAAAAATATAATCATGCGTTTTTTGTTTATTACTTGTAACAACAAACTGGTAAACATTTAATAATAATAGGAAAAAAAGGACAAAAAATAAAATTATTTTCAAGTTAAAATTATTAAAATTAAAATAATTGAAGAAAAAGCTAATCTGTTTTTCACGAACAATTGTGAATGTAAGAATGGTGAAAAAACAAAACCACTTAAAAACTCCAATTAGGTAGTTATAAGAGATTTTCTTACTTGTTTTTTTCTTTGTTAATTTATCCGAAGATTTACTTTTTATTTTTACAGTGCAAAAACTAACCTTAAAAAAAAAAAAAAAAAAAAAAAAAATAAAAAAAAAAAAAAGGAAAAAAAAAAAAAAAAAAAAAATTGCATTTGAAATTACGACTGGGATAAACAAGTAAAACTCGGAAAACAGAAAATGTGACAATATAAAATTAAAATGTAAGTAAACTGTAAGAATAAGTATTAGACACAAAATACGTTAGACTGATGTAGCTTCTTTTTTTAGCTTTTGTAACAACTCAGAAAAATTTTAACCTGTTTTTTTTTAACTTGTTTTTTTTTAGATTTATTTCTATCCATTTCTGGTTCTTTTTTGCTTCGAGGAAAAAAAAACTTAATCTTAAAGCATCCATTAATTAGATATTAAAGTTGTCATCGGACATATATAAAAAAGATCTATTGGTTATTATTAAATAATTTTTAAGTTTGTTTTTTAATTTTAAATTATTAAAAACAAAAAGTTCCTTACAAACCACTAATATATAAGACCTTATTGGATTTAATGTGGTCTTTAAATGTAAACGATTGGGAATTTTATGTGACAATTCACTAATACTTAAAACAAAAAGTCTTGAGCTCCCTATATACTTATTCATAATTACCATTAATTTTTGAAATAATTTAATAATTTAAAATTATCGTTAAGTTTAGCAAAAAAAAGTAATCTAACTTTATGTTGAATAATTATATTTGATTCAAATCAAGTGTAATATTGCTTATTAACATTGATAAAATCGTTTATTTTTTTTATATTGTCAAACGTTAAATCCTGTACGTCTAGTTTTATCTCAAGTCTAACTTTATAATTTACAATATTAAATTGATTCCTTGCTATTTTATATCTATATGGGGCTCTTAGTATAGTTGTATGTTTTTTTTTTACCTTTTTTATTAACATATTAAATATTTTTTGTTTATCTTCAAGATACTTAAAAAAAATAAATAAGGTCAAAAAATTTTTACAAATTATTTCATTTTTTTTTCGAAGTTTCGAGAAGAAAAAAAACTTATCTTTATAAAAATAATTGGGGTTTGGTTTAAACAACGTCAATAAAAATATCTGGGATCTTAACTTACTTTTCAATTTCTACAATATTACAGACTCACCATAAATTTGATATTTATTCTTAGAGTGTGTAATCGCAGGTATTTCAAAATAGCTACCACCTACAAGTCGTATGCGTATTCTCATAATTCTTGATATTCTATTAACAACACCCAGAACTTTTATGGGGTGTGTTTTATTCAATTCTAAAAAAACAAAACCAGATTTAACTTTAAAAAGTCATTTCAAAAAAGTCCCTTTGCCCTTACCCATACGTGAATTTTTGGATTTTTTTGATATTATAAAATTTGGCACTAAATAGAGTCAAACACCCTTTTTGGACTTTGATCATAGCTTTATTCTTTTTTTTTTTTTATCTCTTTTTTTAATCCTTTTCTTCAAAAATCTTTTTAAAAGTAAAAGTTGTTTTACTTCCAACAACCCTTGATGTCAAAAAACTAAACCTAAATTACCAAAAACTAAACTTGGTTTTTTTATTTTTAATTTAATTCTATTTTTCTGCATAACAGGTTTAATTAAAGATTTTTTATACTTTACCGTAAAAGGACCAAACTAATTATTCCTCAGCTGTAAACAATTCTTTGTTTTTAAAAAAAAACGGGTTTACACTTTTTTATAAAAAATTTTACAAAAATAGTAATTAGAACAGTTATACTAAAAATTAAAATTCAACTGTTGTGGAGGCTTAGTATAGTTATATTATTTGATGAAATGTTAGGTATAAGATAAGTTGTATTTTTTTGTAATCTACTAATAAATAAATAAATAAAATTACTGTATGATAATAAAAAAGGATCAAACTTATTATAATAAGAGGCAATTGTTTGGTTTTCAAAAAAATTATTGAAAATCATTATAGTTTTTTGTTTAATAAAAAAACTAACATTGTTTACATTAATGGGGTAATACTCATTGTAAGAGTATAGGGGGGTTGAAATAAGGTAAATAATCACTAACAGTATAATTTGTATGTGTGCATGGTTTTTTTTGCCAACGAGTAAAAATAGTATTAAAACAAAAACAAGCTCAAAAAAAATTAAATTAACATTGGTTAAAATCAAAAGTATACTAGTGGTTTTTTTTAATAAAAAAAAAAAACTATTTATTAAAAAATAATGTTGGTAGTATAAGAGACTATAAAATAAATCAGAGGTATCAAAATCGTACACAGTATTCATTAAAAAAGAATAATAAATATAAATAATAATAACATAGATATAGACACTTATAAAATACAATCCAAATCTGACATTATGCGTTTGCTTGGAATTTATTAAATTTTTATATTTAATTAAATAATTAAAATTTAATATTAAGTAAAATCAGAGCGTTGAATATATTATTACATTTGTAAAAAAAAAAAACTTTTCTAAAGAGTTAAAACTAGAGAAAGAATGAATAGAATTCACAATGTCTAACCTCGCAAAAATAAAGAATAGAAGTAAATAATAACTTCAATTGTAAGATCGTGTTTCTAAAAAAAAAGAAAAGTTAATATGAGAGTACAATAAAAATTTTAAAAAATAAACAAACAATATTAACTCCACGACATCTCAATTCCATCAACCACCTCAATTCATTTCCTGTTGTGCTCAAAAAGAACCTAAAATTAGAGCAAAAAAAGACAAGGAAATTCCAGTAGAATAAAATAATTTTCTAAAAAAAATTGTGGTTATTTTAAATTGCTTTTTTTCTAGTTTTGTTTGTATTAAACAATAAAGCACTAAAACTAAAATAGGATGAATTAAAGCTAGCCCATTAGTCAATACTGCGTTAATTGTTACGTATTTTTTAAAAAATAAAAACACACCATAAAAAGGTTTGTTCAAAAAACAATAAATTAATGTAGTTAAAAACAATAAGTGAACACCTTTGTGGTACTTAATACTAAAAAATAAATAAATAATGACAATTAAGTTTAGTTTTGCGTTATTTAAGTATAAAACAAATTTAAATAAATGAAAATCAGAAAACATTGCGTTCACATTTTCAAAAAAAATATTGTTTAATAACCAAAATTGTGTTAATAAATATAGACTAAAAAAACGCAAATTCAGTTTTACGTAATGATTGCTCAAAAAAGACCAAATTAATAAATTTATTACATTGGATTACTATAAATGTACTTTTTTTTTAATCGTTTTTTTATTGACTTTATTTTTTTTTCGTTTTTTGCACCTAAGTTTAAACTTGGTTGGAATATATAATATAAGTGTTTTTTTCTCTCGTTTATGCTTAGCTTTGAACTAAGTTTAAAAAAATTCAACCATTTGTAAAAATTTTTAGACATCCCTAGTATTTTAATAATCAGGTTAAAATTTGAGTAGATATTATCTAAAACTTTAATGACAAATTTAACCAAAAGTGTTTTACTGTTTTTTTTCTTTCTTAATTCCTTTTTAAACGTATTTATGTAGTTGAGTATAAAACCCATAGTAAACGAATTCACTGTGTTTTTTTCTAAGATTATGTTACATCTTAGGTTTTTTTTATTATTAAATAATACAATAAGCTCCTTACGAAAAATATCTTTATTTTTTACAAAAAGTTGGTTATAGCTATTAAACATAACAAGAAAAGAGTATACATACATAGATTGGCTTTTTTTACCAGAAATAATTAAATTAGAAGCACGAATAACCTCAAAAAATAAAATAAAATAATAATTTAATAGGGTTATATTTTTTTGTTTTTTTCTCTTCCTAAAAAGAATAACCTTTTTTGGTAAAGATAAATTATTAGTCAGTGTTTTTACATAATAATTTTTAAACTCAATTAAGTCAAAAAAATGTATTCAATCTATTTTTTTAATTTGGGTAGATAGCAGGATTTGAACCTGCAACCATCAAAGTCACAATTTGATACTCTACCTTTGAGCTATATCTACCTTACAATTGCCAATTTAATGCATTCGCTTGTCAATCATATAGTAGGGATATTATAATAAGTATAAAAAACGTTAAAAAAACAATCAAACTGAAAAAGTTTACGTAGTAGAGGTTTACTAAAAAAGGCATCATTAAAATAAACTCGATATCATACAATACTAAAAAAACACAAATTATTAAAAAATTGAAATTGAATTGTAAGTCTATATCATTAACACTTTTAAACCCACACTCATAAAAATTTTTCTTTGTTTTGTGGTTTTTACCCTTAAAAAAGTATTCACCTAAAAAAGTTAGTAGTCAAAAAATAATACTAAATATAAGAACGTTTTGTATGAAAAATAATACTAATATTCCCCCCATTTACCTTTTTAAATTATTGTCATTGAAAGACACCAAATTATAGATATTTTTGTAAACAAGCACAACCACTAAGGCTGTAGAGTATTCCAAACCAGCAACACCCAATAAAAGTAATGAAAACGACAATAGCTCTGCGTTATCAATAACTAAGCCTATATATATAGTGTTAGTGTAGAGTAATACCCAGATCAATTCGGTTATTAGGAGTATTTTTATAAAATTGTAGCTTTCAACAAGAACTAAAATTAGACAAAATCAAAAAACTAAAGTTAAAAAATTTAAAGTAGTTTGCATTAATTATTATTATAGTTCTATATAGTCATTGTTTATATACGTTAATTGATTTTCAAAAAAATTGTAGTAAATATCCTTATAACCTTCAGTAGGAAAATTTTTTGTCATTGGGTTGTCAACTCTAGAATAATCTAAAAGTAAGGATCTAATGTCTTTTTTAGATCTATAGTTAACTCCAAACATTTCAGCTAACTCACGCTCCAGCCAACTACTATTACTATAAATTTTATCGATTGACGTTAAACTACTGTTTTCAGTAAAATTTATAATAAATGTTAATCTAATTTTTGTTTGGTACGTGTAGTAATTATAGTATATAATATTTCTACTCATATTTAATTGTATATCTGTTTCTGGTAATATATTGTTATATTTTAAAGTATCAATAGCTGAGGCTTCACTCAAAAAGGAAAAACTATAAAAAATCTCGTTTTTTAAAAATAAGTTAAAACTGTACCAAAATGTAATAGGTAAAAAACAAACATAATGGTTTGGTGTCATAACATTTGATGTATATATAATTGGATTTACCTTTTCAAATACTAAAAAAATATTCATTGGAAATTGGTATTTCCTAAACATCAACTAAATCTTTATTTATTCTATAAATATAGCAGTTCCTAAAAAAAAAAGATCAAAAAAATGAAAAAAACACTCTATTAAAATGATTACTAAAAAATTAAATTTAAATTTGCCTAATAAAAAAAAAACTACAAGTTTTTACACTTATTCTGATATATTTTCGTATGAATATTTTTTAACCCTAAATAATTCTGGGTTGGAGAGTACGTAATTATTTTAGTTTAAGTATTTGAAGACTTTTACAGTATTTTGCAACTATGACAGTAGCCTTCCACGACACAAACTCCTTGTATGGCTTTTTTATACTTTTGGTGGTTGTCTCCCAATTAGTTAGCGGTACTATGCTATCGTTTAGTTTAATACCTGAACCAATGATTATTCCTATGGTTAGGGATGAAGAAGACGCAGAAGATTTGTACACTGATGACTTTTTCTGACTCCATGAAAGAGGTGTAGATTTAATATTTATATTCAGTTACATGCATTTATTTAGGAAATTATATATATGTGCTTATGACTTAGATCAGGAAGTTTCTTGAAAATCGGGAACCTTTACGTTTTTAATTTTCCAGGTAGTGACATTCTGTGGTTTAATATTATGTTGTACACATCTTAGCGAGATTACACTTACTATTGCTGCAAATATTATGCATACCTTTTTTTTTTTTAAGGGCAAAGTATATTGGTGAATATTTACCGATAAAACCCTTAACAGCGATACACTACTAAGATTAGCCTACATGCATTATTTATCAGCATTTTTTATGTTTTATCTAGCCATTTTACACGGTTTAGATTTACACTATGACTGAAAAAATGAGATAACTTATGATGGGTTAGAATCAGAAATGGTGTGATGAGATGAGGCTTTCTCTAATGAAATCGGAACATTTTTAGAAATAATTATACTATTAATTCTTCTTTGTTTATGACTTTACCCCGAACCTGAGTCTATATCTTATGAGTTGTTTATGTGAGGTGATATAGGTTTAGTAACTGATGTTAGATTTTATGGTGTAGCCCCACACTGATATTTTAGACCTTTTATGGCTTGATTAATAGTTTGCCCACACCACAGAACTGGAATTTTCGGATTAATTTATTTTTTTTTTGTCTTATTCCATCAACCTACACTACACGGTGTAAGAAAAATACAGAAAAGAAAAACTTTAAACATAATGAAGTGAAATATTGTAAAAAAACTAAAAAAATACGTTGAGTATAGAAATTTTTTTAAAAGAAACACGTCGAAATTTATAAATATAGAAACTAATTTTTTTTATCAATTCACTTATACACTTTTTTTCATGTGTGCTCTATACACTGGATCTTTTTTACCATACGGTAGATTTTACAATAGATTGGGTGGTAATGAAGGTATGCTTTTTTCTTACTTATACGTCTGTTTTTATCTTACGTTTTCGATTCTTAGAAAACCGCTTTTTTTAGAAAACTATAACAAAAAAATAAATAAAAAGGGTGGTATTTAATTTTGTAGAGTCTGTTTTTAAAATTTTATAAAAACCTAAAAACCTATTTTGTTTCTATAAATATATTAAGAAATTATTGAAACTTTTTATATAAATATTACACAAAATATTTGTGTGCTATGTGATTATTGAGTGTTTTTTATTATATTATATTTGTGTTAATTTAATTTAAATCTATAAGGATATTGTACGTAATTTATTCAACATAGTAAAGTTAAAGAAAAAGTATATTATAGGTTTTTGTTTGTTATTAAATTCGATATGGGGTGCTGCTTACGCGTTTAATGTACCGTATCTGTCATCACTAAGTTTGTTTTTTAATTGGTACAATAAAAATATAGCGCTAGACATTTTACTAAACATTGTTACATTCAACTGACTATATATTTTTTATAAATTTTTAATTTTTTGAAAGCACATAGTAAATTTTTGTGTTAACGAATTAAACATGGGTCTTGTTGTTTCTGTCTTATTATCGTGATATTATTGCTTTAACGAATTAAACTCTACTTGGTTACTTATCCAACCTCTATCGAGCGGAGATTTTTTTAGAAATTTTAAGGATTATATTAATGGTTTTTCTATTGAAAACGTTAAAGGGTTTACTTCCTTTTTTTGCCCAAGAAATTTAATTGTACTAGTTTCTGGTTCAGTGAGCAATATTGATTTTGCTTCTATCTATAATATTACAAGTAGTTTATTAAAAAATGATGTAATTTTATATTATGATTTTTTATTTACATTCGCTTTTTTGCTTTTTATTTTTTCTACTGTGGCATCATTTTTAATTATGTCATATCTTGGACTTTACGGTGTTTTTATATTTAATGGAATCACAATTTTTTTTTTTTGAATTATTACAGTTATAAAGATGGATTATTTTTTATATAACAATGGTAAATTATTTATTAGCTTAGGTAAATGATTTACGCTGCACAACTACACTACTGTAAATTTTGAGTTATTATTAGATTCGTTGTCTTACTCGTATGTTTTACTAACGTTAACTATAGCTACAGCTGTTTATTTTTATACTTTTTCTTATTTCAGATATGAACCAAACGTCGAGAGATTGTTACTTTTAATTAATTCTTTTGTTATCAGTATGTTATTGTTAGTTACCAGCTCAAACCTGTTTGTTTTGTTTTTGGGTTGAGAAGCTATAGGTATTACATCATTTTTATTAATTGGCTTTTGAGCGTCTAAAATTAGCTCGCTTAAATCTGCGTTCAAAGCTATGTCGTTTAATAAGTTCAGTGATGTTTCCTTGTTTATAAGTATAACAGCTACCTACGTGCTTTGTGAGAGTTCTAATATATTTTACATAAACTCAAATATACAATTGTATCAAAACAATTTTATTGCTTTTGGGTTAGGTAAAATTTCTTCCCTAGAATTCATCTCTTTTTTTTTTTTGTCTGCTGCTTTTGTTAAATCAGCGCAGTTCGGTACACATATTTGACTGCCCGACTCTATGGATGCCCCTGTACCAGCTTCATCTTTAATACATTCAGCAACCCTTGTATCAGCTGGTATTTTTCTAATACTGAGGTTTTCGCCTATATTTAGTTATTCTATTTATGCTGATACCTTACTTCTGTTGGTAGGTTCGTTTACAGCATTTTTTGGTGCTTGGTCTGCTATGTATCAAACCGATTTGAAGAGAATACTTGCTTATTCTACTATGAGCCATTGCGGTTTTTTAATGGTTACTTGTTTTTTAAAAAATCCTGAGCTATCAATTTTTTACCTTTATGTTCATGGATTTTTTAAAGCTTCTATTTTTTTATGTGTCGGCAATATTATTAGGTTTGCCAATAACTACCAAGATATAAGAAGAATGGGTATGTTTTGAAAATATTTGCCGTTTGAGTCTGTAGCCTCTCTAATTTGTCTTGTAAATTTAGCAGGTTTGCCGTTTACATTAGGATTTAATATGAAGCATTTAATGTTGGCAAGTATAAAATACAATAGCGTCTTAGTTTTAATTAGTTTTTTCTTTTTAATTGTTGGTGTTTTAGCAGGTTTTGTTTATTCTTATAAAATATATAACTATGTTTTCCTCGATTTTAAAAAAGCAAAAAAGTATATATATAAACACACAAATAGTAGTAAATTAAAATCTGAGTACTATTCTAACACAACATTAGCTGCGTCTATTTCTATTTTTTTTTTAATAATTGTAGGATACCTTATATGTTTGTACAATTACTACAATTGATGTACCTTATTCAACGTGTCTGAAAGTTTAGATTTTATTTATTTGGAATTGTCCAACATATATAACATAAAATTTTCACTTTTATCCTTTTTATCCTTTTTATCCTTTTTAAATTGATTTTCTATACTTTTGTATTTAGGTATAGTATTTTCAACTTGAAGATTTAATATATTTTACTATGAATCCTATAATAATTTTTTTACTGGTTTACTATTTATCCTATTCGTTTATATAAACTTAATAATAATTTGTTAATTGTGGGGGAATATTGCTGTTGAAACTATTACACAAGTTAATTTTGGTATTGGGTTTTCGAACATGAAATCCGAAGTGCTTATACATTTAGCGCAATGACAATATTGATGGTGGTTTTGGTTTTCTTATTTGTGATCTATATATTACTTGTTAGTACTAAGGGTGTTAAGGTTTAGAACACTAAAATTTAAACCAAAAATAGCTACAACACTTAGACCACACGGAAAATGAGGCGACTTAATTGTTTGCATTATTCCTGTATCTTGATGTGCAAACATACTAAGCAACTCAAGTTTAATATTAAAAATGCTAGAATGACAATGTGAATCAGGTCTTTTTACGGTCAGAATAAGAGGTAAACAATGATATTGAGTTTATAAATTTGAATTGAAGACTGTTACAGATATTATAGCATCACCTAAAAACTCTGGGAGAAACAAATGGTCTGTATTTACACCCGGTGATATACAAACAGCTGATGATTATCTACATATATTGCAATTAAGGGCTCAAAGTAAATGAGCCCAAAAATACTGGAAAAAAGAACTGGTAAAAAATAACAAAACAGACGAGTTTAAAATTACTTCTCCTGTAGACAAATTTGCGTATTCTTATAACCTGGCCTATAAGAACCTTATTGCTAGTAAAATAAAAAATGAAAATTCCCTATTTTTAACAAATTCCAATTTTTTAAACGACTATGTTGTAAACAACTACCAAGCATCGTTAGACTCAACAGATGTTTTAGTAGAAGCTAGGTTAAATGGTAAAAAAAAACCGTGAGTTTTTAAAAAAGGTTCACTAAAGATCAAACCAATAAACAATGAAATACCCAGCGAAAATTTTTATAAATTAAACGACTTATTTTATTTTTCTAACAGGAAAGCCTTAGCTCAACCAAAAAAATCCATTTTTTTGGTAATGAAAAAAGACCCCGAATTTCTTAACAAATTGTTTAAGCAATCTTCAGATGTTACGGAAGTGACTAGATGGTTCAAACGTATGTCAGGCTCTATACAACCTGTTAAAGTCTTAAAACAACCGTTATCGTTAAAAACAAAAATAGATACGAATTTGGCAGGTGTTTTCAGAGCGAGATTTACCGAAAGTGAGTCTGATATTATGCATAAACCTTTACCAAATTCAACTTTTTTAGCTATGAAGCAAAAAAGATATAAAAGGAGAAGAATCATTTTTCACAGAGCTAGGTTTTATTGAAATCCAAAAAAAGGTTCAAAAAAAATAGAAAAATTTTCAGCGTTCCCAAACTTAATAGATAATAGTCTTATTGAAGAGAGCACTATCGATAACACAAGACATTACTCTATGATGAAAAAAAGAAGAAACAGATCTGAAAACACCTCCATTCTAACGTCTAGAAGGCTTTTAAGGACGAAAAGAACTTTAGTTTTACCAGCTCATGTAAATTTAACAGCCATTACAAATAGTTACGACGTTGTACACTCTTGATTTATACCTGGGTTAGGACTAAAAATGGATTGCATTCCTGGTAGATCAACACATCATACTTTTCATATTGATAATGTAGGTTTTTATTATGGTCAGTGTGCTGAGGTATGTGGTAGATTTCATCACCATATGCCTATAAGAATTTGCGCGTTACCATATGAGCATTTTCTTGTTTGATGGAATACATTTGGTCTTCCAAAATTACTTTTTACAACACCAAAAAAAGACTTCCAAACTTATTACGGATTTAGAAAATATGTATGGTAATATTATAAAATTTTGTAATTGGATGTGAACATTTTTTTTAGTTGAGTGTGATCTTAGCTCCGGATTAATGCTAGTCAGACGCATAACACATGCAAGTTGAATGGAAAATAGTTTGTTTATCTTTTAAAAAAAGCAAAATAACTTGTTAATATTTTATTTAATTTTTTAGGGTTAATAAATATTAATTTTAATGGCGTATGGGTGCGTAAATTATGTTTTTTAACCTAACAGTACATTATAAAAAAGTAAAAAGGCTTATATTATGTTTAAATTTCCCCCTAAATAAGTTTTAATTGCTATTGAGAAGTTTTTTTTTTAAAAGCAGCCGCTGTTAGATTTAAATATATAAGATTAGGTATTAAATAATTTAAACTATTTAGCCAACGATCTTTAGTTGAGTTGAGAGAGGAATCAGCCACATTGGGTATGAGAACAACCCTTCCGTTTGGCAGCAGTGAGGAATTTTAGGCAATACGCTAAAGCGTGACCTAGCGAACTGACGTAGACGAAGAAGACTATGGTAGTTGTAAACTCAGTGCGTCAACCAATATTATAGGTAATACATGAGTGGTTAGCATTATCCGTCGTAATTGGGCGTAAAGAATGTCTAGACTGTCAAAAAATTTATAATTTACTTTAACGGCTACCGGGTTTATTATAATAATTTTGTACTAGAGTTAAACAATGGTTTGTAATATCCGTAACTGAATGATTGAATATTTCGATTTTACGGTGGGATTCTATTGTGAAAATAACAATCCTTATTTAACTGACGTTAAAGCATGAAAGCACAGGTATCAAGTAGGAGTTGTTTCCCTATTAGTCTGCGCTGTAAATAATGAGTATTAAATTAAAATAAATTTAAGTTAACACGCAAATACTCCGCCTGGGGAGTACGATCGTAAGGTCGAAACTTAACAGAATTGGCGGGAATTTGTTCAAACGGTGGAACATGTGGTTTAATGCGATGATCCACGCAAAATCTTACCGGGGTATTTAAATTCGGGTTATATTAAAAAATAACTTTTTAGAAATATTAAACCGAACAGGTGGTACTGCATGGCTGTCGTCAGTTCGTGCTTTGACGCGTAGGATTAATTTCTTTAACGAGCGCAACCCTCTCAACTATTATTAATAAGCTCTTATTTATTATTATAAGTAATAGTTTATTTTTTAGTTAACAACGGTCGAGAATCTAAAGTTTAAAAAAAATTTTTTTTTTTAAAAAAAACGTAGATTTTTTACTGGGGAAGGAAGGCTGAAGTCAAGTCATTATGGTCCGTATGTTCCGGGCTACACACGTGTTACAAAGGTGAAATCAAAGAGTCACAAAAGTGTGAATTGGAGTAAAACTCAAACAATCACCTCAGTTCGGATTATTTTCTGAAACTCGAAAGTATGAAGTTGAAATCGTTAGTAATCGTAAATTAGTAAGTTACGGTGAATGCTAAGTCAAATTTTGCACACACCGCCCATCACGCTCGGAAAAATCATTTGACCAAAGTAAACGTTTGTAACTGTTTTATAAATTCACTAGATTTAACACATTATAAAAGTTTCTTTTATAGTGACCCTTAGTTAAGGCTGATTTACAAATCAATTATCAAAAGTTAGATGAGTAATTTGAGTGAAGTTGACACAAGGTACTGGTAGGGGAACCTGCCGGTGGAAAATAAGCTTATAACAATTTTTTAAGTCTACTAGTTAAATTTATTTATTAATTTTTATGTACCTGGATTTTTTTAATAATATTTTATTACAACCAAATGTAGAAATTTTTTTCTCTGTAGTATTAACTTTATATTTTTCAAAGATAATAATTTCTTTCTTAATTGTAGAGTTAATTTGACCAACCAATTTTTTCAACAGAAGGCATACAAACACTACACTAAAAAAACACTTTAGAGGTTATACAGAATTTTTTCAAAAATATTTTTTTTTGCAAAAGAGAAAACATATTTTCTTTAAGAAATTGTATAGGATTTTTGTTTCGGACATTAGAGTTAAATAATAAGTATATTGTTACTTCAATAATTTAATTTTTAATGATAACTTTAATAAGGAAAATATTAATTATTTTAATAGCTAACGTAAAATTTCGTAGAGTTTATAGAATTTGGCAAAGATTTGTGGCAAAAATTATCAAACTTCAAAAAACTTTTTATTTCGAAGAGCTTTCTAAAAAAGACAAATTTATATTTGCATATCTCTGAGAAAAAGAAATTTTCAAATTACTTTCAGTATATTGAAAAGATAAAAAAAATTTTATATTATATAGAATTAAATTTTCCAGCTTTTTATATACATTGTTTACACCTAAAATAAAAAAAGAAATAAATTCGGCTTATTATGGCATCGATTTGAGATATATTTTTTTATCTAAAAAAATACAATATTGAGCAAAAAGTAACTTTAGAAATACTATTTTTTATAAATTTTTAAACTCTGGCTATTATTTAATTGACTTGTATGATTGGTGTTTATTTTTTAAAAAACATTTTTCATATTTGTATGGTTATCTATTAGATAGTTTATCAGATATCGAATTTCCCAACGCGTTAAAACACAATAACGTTATTATAATAAATACACTTGTTTTTTTCCCATTAAACAACTTTAAAGTAACGCAAATAAATGCACCCTTAGTAAAAAAGTCACTCGCTATAAAAAAAAAAACATCTATTAATAGAATTTTATGGGCAAAGAAGTTCGATTTTAAAGATTATTTAAAAAAAATGCGCGAAAAACAAAAAGACTTGTTAAAACAAACTATAACAAAATATGCTTACCTTTACAGAGCGTTTAATAAAAAAAATCTCTTCAATGTAAATTCAAAATCTTTCATTAAATATACAATGGATAAGTTAACAAACGGTAATTTAATTTTTTTAGCCTCTGAATTTAAGGATAAGCAAAAAAAAAAGTACAGTATAAGATTTACCGAAAGTACTGTAATTAAAAACTACGATTTGTTGTTTCTACAAAAAATAAGGTTACTTTTTATAAGAAAATCAAAAATCTTCAATAAAGGTAGATTTTCCAGAAACAGACAACTGTATCGAACAGGGTTCTATTGGTGTCTTTGAATTAATATAATAATTGTATACGCACTGTATTTGTATTTTTACAGATTCTCGTTCAATTTTGGATTTTTATGGATTTTGATGGGTGGTTTTTGTTTTTGTTTTTTTTTCTCGAGGGGGTTTCAAAACAAATTTTTCGAAGTTAGTGGGATCTTAACAGAAGTTTACGCAAATTTAAAATGGTTTGAGGTTTTAATAGAGCTTCTGTTTAGATCTATTACTGCCTTTAATATTTTTGTAAAAAAGCAATTCACTCATCTAATCATAAATAAATTAAAAAAAGATAAAGAGTTAATTGTTGAGTTTTGATCATGAGTTTACCGATGTATTGTTTGATGTTCATTAGAATGAGCAAAAAAAAAACGAAAAAGATTTGTATATGTATGAAAGTTTTATCCTGGTATAGATAAATCTTTTTTAAAGTGGAGGAGTAAAGTTTTTTGATTGATGCAATTGTGAGAAATGTTAACAACGTACTAATGTGTTAATTAACCAAAGTTAGGGGAATAGTTTAACGGAAAAACTACGGTCTTCAAAATCGTTGATGTAGGTTCAAGTCCTGCTTCCCTTGCAGTTTAGTTGATATTATTAACCCTTGCTATATTCATTTTTTTTTGGTACCTGTCTGTTACAAATATACATAAATTTTATGATTATATTTATAGTAACGTAGGCCCTTACAGTTGGGTTGTTAAAGAAAAAAACAAAAAAATGAAAATGTTAAATAAAAGGTATAAAATAATAATTATGAAAAAAAAAGCACAATATTTTTTTAAAAATAAAGCTCTTGTAATAGTAGATATTTATAATTTTTTTATTAAGCAAATTCATTTTAAAAATAAGAAAGAAAAGCTAATAGATGTAAAAGTATCAAATAAAGTAAACCAAGCTAACTATAATTTTTATTTTGAGTACAAACCATTTACTTCTACATTCAACACTAATCAATTTAATAAGGCGTGAAAATATATTTGATTTGGTATTCGTTATTGAGTATTACCTTTAGTTATCTCCTGTGCTGTGTTTTATTATTTATCTTTCTTAAAGTTATTACCCTTCAACAAAGTTTTGTTTGGTTGATTATCTGTATTTATGCTTGTTTATTGGCTAGTTTCGGGGTTTGTATTTTTTATAAAAAAATATCAATTTGGTAAATACACAAGTGTAATACAAAGGTTTTGAAGAAGAAGTTACATTTTGTTTTGGATTTTAGAAGCTTGCTTGTTTTTTGTTTTTTTTTATCTTACATTGAACGCTTCAAGTGAATCGTTTTTTATGTTAGATCAACCACAGTATTTTAAAAATTATTTATTTTCATGGCGCTTTTTTTTGTTAAAGATAATACCATTAAGTCTGCTTATTATAAGCGTTTATATTTACACACTAAGTGTAAAGTTTAACACAATGGTTAAAAATTCACTAGTTTTGTTAGCTGTAACACTTGTTTTGACTTATGTTGTTTGACTAGAATTTTATCAGTTTCACCACCTTTTACACTTCTATGGTAATTTAGTTTGGAATTATGAACATGAAGAAAAGACTTGAAGCCTTGATTTAGAGATAAGAAGAGTTAGGATAAAAAATAATTATGTTTCAATTTTAATGCTATTAAAATTTTGACACATTGTTTTTATTTACGGGTTTTGGTTATTTTTCTTACTTAGGGTAAAGGAAATAAAAAGGGTCAGATATCCATTATTATCAGCTAATTTACAAAACTTTATAATACTTTATATTTTCGGTTGAGTTTTTATGTACCCTTGATTTAAATTTTTTTTCAAAAAATTTTTTGAAAATCCATATTATTGATTTTATATAAACAATCATTATTATTTTTTAAGGGTTTTTTTTAACGACTTAAAATTGATTTTTTTCCAACTTATGGGGTTGGAGTATATCAAAATAAATTTTTTTTTCAAAAATTTCAGCTTCTTTTATTGAAATTCTAGTAACTCGGACTTTGGGTTCTACAACTCAAGAAAACATTTTATAAAAAATACAATCTTATGCGATATCTAAACATGTTTTTTATAGGGCTAATATTATTTTTTTTAGTGTGTGTATGTGTTTATAAATTTGAAATACTAATAGACTACCACGTTTATTTAGTATATCTACTTTTTTCAATTTTACCTCTAGTTGTTAAATTATTTAAAAACAAAACAATCATTGCTGTAAGTATTATTCTTATTTTTTTTTTTTGGGGTTTATATTTCTTTAATTTTGATTTTATGATTTTTTTGAATTCCTTGCAAAAACTAAAAAGTTGATTAGACTATTTTATTGATTTGTACTCTCTTATTGAAAATTAGAGAAATTTATATTAAATTAGAGTGCTAACATTTTTGTTAGGGTTTGTTAATAACATTATTTTTGATCTAAGGTGCTTAAGCAAAGATTTAAACTATTTAAAAACTGGTTTAATAAATACTCTTTATATGAAAAAATTGTTAAAAAGAATGAAGATTTGGGTTAATAGAATTAATAATCTAAGAAAATATTTTTTTAAAAAATACATTTATACAATAAATCATAAAAGAATTGCTATAAATTATTTTTTTTTTAGTATGTGAACAGGTTTGTCAGGAGCTGCCTTAGCTACTATGATAAGACTCGAACTCGCATATCCAGGAAGTTCCTTTTTCAAGGGTGATTCATTAAGATACTTACAAGTTATTACAGCACATGGATTAATTATGGTTTTTTTTGTAGTGGTGCCCATTTTATTTGGCGGTTTTGCTAATTTTTTAATACCATATCATGTGGGTTCCAAAGATGTTGCTTTTCCAAGATTAAATAGTATTGGGTTTTGAATTCAGCCTTGCGGTTATTTGCTTTTAGCAAAAACAGCTTTCTTAAGACCTCAATTTTGAAGATATTATGATAAAGTTTCGTTTTACGCACCTATTTTAGACAAAGCTACATACAAAAGAGTGGAAGATGCGAACATTGCAGAAGGTTTTTTTAAAAAAATATTAAAAAAATCTTCAAGACAAGAGGGATCTTATTTTTGATCCCCTAGAAAAAAAATTAATTACGAAAATTATAAAGTTTATTCTTTTATACCGTTAAGATTTTGTAAGTGAACGTCTATAATTGAGTTTCCTGAATCATTTTGGTACGTTGCTAATAAAGTTACAAAAGCTAGAAGGAAAAAAGTCTATTTTACAAAATGCTCTAATCGTACACTAACATTATCGGGCTGAGCTTTTATAACACCTTTCTCTTCTAATACTAAGTTTACTGGTGTTGGTAGTCAAGACATAGCTATCATTTCTGTTATATTTGCTGGTGTTAGTACAACAATTTCTTTCACAAATCTTTTAATAACAAGAAGGACGTTAAGTATGCCAGGGTTAAGGAATAGAAGAATATTATTACCCTTCATAACAATAGCCTTACTTTTAGCTATGAGAATGCTTGCGTTAGTGACTCCAGTACTTGCAGCAGCTATGATTATGTTATTATTAGATCGACACTGACAAACGACATTTTTCGAGTTTATATATGGTGGAGATTCTGTCTTATTTCAACACTTGTTTTGATTTTTTGGCCACCCTGAAGTCTATATATTAATTATACCGTCTTTTGGGATTATAAACATGATTTTACCTTATTCTAATACAAGGCGAATAGCGTCTAAACATCATCTAATTTGAGCTATTTATATGATGGCTTATATGGGTTTTTTGGTTTGAGGACACCATATGTATTTAGTCGGTTTAGATCATAGAAGTAGAGCACTTTACAGTACAATAACAGTTATGATATCATTACCAGCTACAGTTAAAGTAGTTAATTGAACTTTAACACTTTTAAATGGTGCATTAAAATGAGATGTAGCTTTATGTTTTGCTTTTGCTTATATTTTATTGTTTTTATCTGGTGGTTTAACTGGTATGTGATTGTCGCACGTCGGACTAAACGTATCAATGCATGATACCTTTTATGTTATCGCGCATTTCCATTTAATGTTATCGGGGGCTACAATAACAGCTTGTTTTGCTGGTTTTTATTATTATTTTGGTTCCTTTTTCGGTATTAAATACTCTAGAGTATTCGGCTATTTTCATCTAATTTATTATTTTGGCGGTCAATGAATGACGTTTATACCACTTTTTTGAGTTGGTTATGGTGGAATGCCAAGAAGAATTCATGATTATCCTGCGATTTTTATGGGCTGACAAGGTATGGCTTCAGTTGGCCATCTTACAACTATGATAGGTGTTTTTTTTTTTTTTTTAATTTTACT
>Ga0209611_10002920_pt1 | contig 29952 bp, 23 predicted proteins | sample S1TSphgellanicum_3_FD_187693 | JGI IMG/M metagenome (GOLD analysis project Ga0209611, IMG submission 187693) | Host-associated microbial communities from peat moss isolated from Minnesota, USA - S1T2_Fc - Sphagnum magellanicum MG (SPAdes) (version 2) | ecosystem: Host-associated > Plants > Peat...
CTTGCTCCTTGCATGATCACTTACATGTACATAAGATACACACCCAAACACTTTCAAATGAGAAAGTTTTACCTCCTTCCCAGTCCAGATCTTTTCTGGTATAGCAAGGTCCAAAGGCTTTGATGGTCCTCTGTTGATCAAGTATGCTGCTGTACTGACTGCTTCTGCCCAGAACTGTTTCGGCAACCCCGACTGTAGGCGCATGCTTCTAGCTTTCTCAGTTAATGTCATGTTCATACGTTCTGCAGTACCATTCTGCTGCGGTGTACATGGCACCGTCCTTATGAGCTTTATCCCGCTCTGGTAACAAAACTTCTTGAACTCGTTGTCTTCGTACTCTCCACCATTGTCTAAACGTAACTTCTTGATCTTCAAACCTGTCTCATTCTCAACCATAGCTTTCCATTTCTTGAAAGCTTCAAACACATCAGACTTGTGTCGTAAGAAGTAAACCCATACCTTCCTGGAATGGTCGTCGATGAAAGTGACGAAATATTGTTTACCTCCGATTGATGAGACTAAAGCTGGACCCCATACGTCGGTGTGCACTAGTTCCAGCTTCTCCTTTGCCGGTGCTCTTCCGGCCTTTTTGAAGCTCACTTGCTTCTGCTTCCCAAGAATGCAACTCTCACAAAAATCAACCTCAACGGACTTCAATCCTGGCAGTTTACCTCTCGATTGCATACACTTCAATCCCTGACTACTCATGTGCCCAAACCTTTGGTGCCACAAATTTGGATCCTCTTTACCTTCGACCACTGCGGCCAAACCACACCCATCGGTAGTTATGTAAAGAGTCTCGTTCTTAGTTCCTCGGGCGATTGTCATTGCTCCATTTGAGATCTTCCACTTATCTCCTGTGAAGGTCGTCACATAGCCGTCTGATGCTAACTGCCCAATGGAGATCAAATTCTTTCTCAAGTCCGATACGTGTCTCACATTGTCGAGTTTCCAAACTGAGCCATTCAGCTGGATCTTCACATCTCCTTTCCCGGTAATGTCGCATGCTTGATCGTCACCAAGATGCACCTTACCGAAATTTCTGAAGATATAATTCTCGAACAGATCCATGTGTGAGGTGGCATGGAATGACACTCCTGAGTCTAACACCCAAGATTCCATCTTGCTTTCAAATGTGCAAATAAGGCAATCGTCTGCCTCCTCTGAAACACAATTTGCACTGCTCTTGCCATCGTCCTTCTTTCTAGATTTACACTCACTAGAGTAGTGACCCATCTTGCCACAATTCCAGCACTCGATGTCTTTCTTGCTTTGCTGTTGATTACCTGAATTGTTGCCTTGACGATTCCTGGACTTGGATCTTCCTCTTGACTTTGATCTACCTCGTTGATTTCTATTCTGATTCTTGTTTCTACTTTCTCTACCTTCCATGTTCAGTGCTGAAGATGATGCCCCTGATCCCTCTTCACGCATCCTGATTTCCTGGGTCATAATCATGTCTACGACCTGTTGGAAGGCTAACTTTTCTTTTCTGAATGAGTTTGCGATCAATTGGCATGTTGTGCTCCAACTCTCTGGCATCTGGCCTAGAATTATGCCTGCCAACACTTCATCATCAAATACTATAGAAACGGAATTTAACCCATCTGTTACCTCGTTGAACACATTCAGGTGCTCCTTGAAGCTCTGATTTTCTGACATCTTCATATTTACTAATTTCTTTATCAGATGGACCTTCCTTGCCGTAGAAGGTTGCTCATATAAATTCGATAGGGCCTTCATGAGATCTGTCACTGTCTCTTGACCCTTGATGTTGAAGGCGACTAATTTTGACAAACTAAGTCGAATTGCTCCTAGCGCTTTCCGGTCCAAAACCATCCACTGTGCATCAGTCATACCTCCTGGTTTACGTTCGACCACCCATTCTTCATCGGACATGTCCTTCGATTTTTCTACTATCGGCAAATACAAGTCCTTCTAGTATAGATAATCCTCCATCTACATCTTCCAAAAGCTGAAATTCATCCCGTTGAATTTCTCTATCTTGTATGTATCCTTTTCGGACCCCATTGCTCTGACTCAAACTAAGAACGGCAAGCAATCTGATCTGGTCAACGAAAAAAATTAAATCAAACCTGGACGAAATCCGGCCGAAATCCAAAACTTTCCATTTCAATGTCAAAGGAACCGGATCTGGAAGATTTCACCACGCTCAATCTACTAGTGGTGTCATTCAACTCGCCGGCAACAACTGGGCGACGGTGGCTACTCTGGCGGCGTGTCAGTTGCATAATTGCTGTTCCGAACTCCTGGAACCTTGTGCTACAGAATCCTCAACTCTGGATCCTATACACCTAAGCCTTGAAACCTATGCTCTGATACCAGTTGTTAGAAAAAACATTATTCGACTTAGGGGGTATGCACACAAACAACAGAAAATAAAGCAAGGACACAAGATTTTACGTGGTTCAGCAAAAGCTTACATCCACGGAGCGCACCCGCACTCAACTCACACTATTAGTGGAGAACTATATAGTTTCAAGTTCACCAACTCCTACTAAACTTAAACAACGGTGCAACTAATAGATAGGCTTGACGGTGCAACTAATTGATCAGGCTTCACGGTGCAACTGATTAATCAGTTTGATGGTGCAACTAATCTGATCAAGCTTCATGGTGCAACTGATTGATCAGCTTGACGGTGCAACTAATCTGATAAGGCTTCACACACAACATGCCACACTAAGTTGCTTCTAGAGATTGTAACCTCCGCAGTTGGTCTCGGATGGTCCACTCTGCAAAAATGCACCAGTTCATGTCCTTGCCTTTTCATTCGTACACAATGTCGCGTGCCTCTGCCTTGTTTATCATGCAAGTATGTGGAAACGGAGTTCTTTGGTGTGTTCGCATCCAAAGGGTTTCCACATGTGCAATAAGCTCTTCATTGTTTGAGTGATAGTACTTGTACCCATTTCTGCCGATGCAAGGTCCAAAACGGGCCTCCACTTCTGTCTCCTCCAAATCCTTCCCAATCCTCGAATGTTTTGGTGATAACCCCTTGTTACAAATCTTGTATTTTTCAAAGAACTATTACCTGAAGACATGAGTCTTATTGTCAAAAATGAGGTTCCATTGTGTTCCATACAGAGATACAATGCCTTCTACTTTCACTTTTTTACCCAAACTACCTTCTGCATTAAATGTCATTTTACCTACACAAACTATTCAAGTCCTTGTAGGAAGCGTAGATTTGCTATAACACTACAACTACTACACTCAAATAAGCTCTGCACACTTCGACGAAGCTTTCACACACATGATTGTAGAGAGGAGAGAGATGATCGTGTAATGGTAGTCGATATCAGCCATCGGCTTGCAATGCCGCCTCTATCCTGCGGCTGACGACTAATTGATAAAAACTTATTGACAAAAACTCAAAAGCTCCTGCTTGGGGCTAGGTACTATATACCCCATGTTTACAAAAGTACAACTACTTTTAATTTACCAATGGCAATATAGTATTTTACTGTGCCCCCTACTCACCTAGGTAGCACCCATTTTTAATTTAACTAATGGTAGTCTAATAAATTTGCCAACTCGCCCCAGTTTAGTGACTACTTTTGAACTGATTAGGATTTTTGTATCTATCATTTTTGAGCCACTATAGTGTGCATATATCATATAAAGAGAGTCACACATGCCCCTTTAGACCACTCCTTTTTCATTGTTTTTTAAAGAATACTTTTAATATGTTTTTCAAAGAATTATTTTTTTAAATTTTGATATTATTATGTGAAAGTGTATATTAAAACATATCCCAAAATATCTCATAAATTTTTTTTTCAAATTGTGCTTTTAGTGTCAATATTGTTTTGAAGCAATGGTTATAAGTCCTTAAAAGTATATTTTTTACTCATTAAATTGATTTCAAATTTTTATGATATGTACATAATGTATTCACAATAACATTTCATAAAATTAAAAAAAATTATAATTTTTTTTTTTTACAATCCAAAATTCAAAAAATTAAGCAATGGTTAGGACTATTAATGGTACATGTGAATATGATTACACTCAAATACGATATTAAAGCTTGTCAAAGATGTGGGTTGACACATTGATTGTGCCAACATACTATGCTCCTTTTCAAAACATAAAGCATTAGAACTTTAAATGGACTTGCTAAAACAAGTAATTGACATTCGCAAAGCAACTTCATCACTAACCACTTTGACACAATGATGCCTCAAATCCTTGAAAATACTGAACAAAATAACAAGTCCTTTACCTAATTCAACCATGTGTTATTGTAGCCTTTGACTTATAACTTTTCCAATACCACATATGAATGATTGGATGTTGTAAAATAAAAACAATCAAAATAAACCCAAATAGATTACCAAAAAGCATGTCAATAAATGACAAAACAAGATGATAAAATAATTAGAAACATACTAGGTTTAGGGTTTATAAATGATTTTAAGGTTTAAGCAACTTGACATCAAAGACCTTAACCTTAAACATTTTTTTCAAAAACCAAACAACAAAAAAAAAAATCTCAAGAACATAAGACAAAATAAATAAAAACAACTTTTCAAGAACATAAGATAAACCCTAACCCTAACCATTTTTTGGAAAAAAAATATAACAAACAAAATTTAATTTAAACAAAAAAATACCTAGTTGGAGGATCATATAAACTGCCATCCTTTTTTGCAACTTGTAAAACAAAACATGACAACATGTCAACAAGGTTTTAAACTAATCCTTCATCTTCATAAAGATCAGCAATATATTTCTTGTTAAGGTCACCCAGTGAGCTACCACATTTTGAAAGGAATAAAATAAGGGAGTAAGAAAATAAAACCTTTTTACTCTCATTAGAAAAGCAAAAAGCTTAAACACAAAAAATCTATCAAAACTTAGTAGGATAATCTCATAAATTATCTATAGAAACAAACTTGATGCAAAATACAAGGAAGAAGACCTTGCATACAAAATATAGGATACTCACAACATACGAAAAGAAAACAATCCATAAAGCATTTATGTACCAAGAAAATGGCAAATTAAAGTTAATTTACTTCAAAACAAAATTCCCATGTATAGTCCTCAAAGGTACAAAACCTTAAATACCTTCAAGAAAAAAACAAAAAAATGGTGGAACAAGTAGTTAGCCTTATCCCAAAAAAATTGGTCCTAAAATAATTTAATCTAAATTGGTAATAAATATGGTTTTAGTACATAAAAATCAATAATATGGTTTTTGAGAAGGAAAATTCAATAATCAATTTCAATATACATTTGTTTTGGTAATAAAAAACCAGTAAAGAATTTGATTTCAATAAAATTTTATCTTCGACATCATCCCCCTTTTTAATTGGGATTACGTCCTTGTAATTATTGTTTATAATTGTGTGTGTTATTTTTCCATAACAATAATTTTTTCACATCTACAACTTGTATCATAACATCTAATCCTACATCTTTTGGTGCGATGGAAATATTTGGTGCAATATTAGCAAGGATGGTAGCTAGTTTTGGTCGTATTGAAACTGAAGCTTCAACATCCATATCATTTCCAATTATATGAACCTTATTATCGTCTTTGATTACTACATCAAAAATTGTCAGGGTAGTCATAACATCAAAAAGTGTGGTAACTCCTACAAAAGCATGGTCTTGAACAAATATGGATCCCTATGCATCACTAGAAAGGTCTAAAGTACCAAAAATGTTTCTAGTATTGGAAGTCACCTTCAATTCGATAAGGTGCGATTTAGTCAAACAACCAAATCCACCTCCATTTGCCCACTTTACTTCTACTCCTTACTTTTATGCATGTCGGTTTCGAATGTAAATTCGGATTGTGCCTGCAATTTGCCAGAATTAAAAGGAAGCATTACCAAATGAGGCATTACCTTCCAATAGGTCTCCAATCATAGTTGGTACAATTCCTCATCTTTTTGGTAAAACTTAAACACTTCCTAGATCATCTCACCAACCTGCTCCTTGTGCAATTCCCACTATTATGTTTGGGTCCTCTTACTTTTCTACTAATAAATTAGGAGTTCTACCTTCATGAAAACATACTCCATTTTGAGGTTGTTGAACTCCTCCATTTAGTTATGGTAGAGATTGACGAGTTCGAACCTTTGTCTCAACGTCTCTTTATTTGAAGCCTCCAAGCCTTTTGGAACCATGCTTAGGTTCAACCTCATTTCTTCCAAGTCCTACTATAACAACTAGATTCTTTTGGGTACTTGCTACATTTCCACTTGTGCTTTTATGTTTTTCAATAAGCATCTCATTCTAATTTTCTAGCCTTTCCACCTTCACCTTAGCGGTCCTTAGTTGTTTGTTGGTCATGTTCAAGGACAACTCCATGGTCTTCCAATTTGCCTACTTTTGCTCAAGGGTCTTCTGCATCGCAGCCTGTTCCAAGTTTATCAAACCCATAATCTTACCGATTTCAACAAGCCAATTGTGCAATTCTAATAATTCATTTTGGTAGTTGAAATTTTTGGTTTCCAACTCCAACACCTTTTTTTGTGCACCTTCCAAGGTCTATAGCTTTTATTGTAAGGGTTGAATGGGAAGGGCATCCTGCCACTTAATAATTTGTAGCTACTACAATTGGAGTTCAAATTGGCCACTTCCTACAAGCTTTTATGTTATACCTCTTCTGCTGCTTCCTTTTGGTTGTGGCCATTGAAATGCCTTTAAGATGTTGCCCATTATTTGGGCAACATCTTTAGAATAGAGCAAGTGGTCCTCCAAAGATTTTAGTGAAGAAAAAATTGAAGGGGCCATTGTTGTTTCGGTTCCGATTTCTAAAGGAAAAAACCTACCCCATACCGAAAATGAAGTATTAAGGGGACAACAATTTTTGGCTACCTCTCTTGAGCTATGTGGGGTGAAAGCACACTACATTATCCATAAAATTTGTCTCAAGGTAGTTTTTACAAGATTTTGAAATTTATAATTGGCCATTTGATTAAATATAATTGATTAAAATGAAAAAAGCTTCAACACCACAATGTTATATATATTATAATCACATTGTATGAATTTCATGGATAGTTTTTAAATAACCATAACATAACGGACTTTCAAAAGAATACTCAAATACCTATAACAATCCATAAACAATTAATATGGATTCCATGCACCTTCATATAATGTTTTTTAATGAATAAAGAACTTAATGGTAATATGATGTGATAACATTGATACCAAGGAGGACTTTTTAGAAGGATTTTGATGATCAAAATTTTTTATGTACCTTGAATTATGGTTTTTTCTTAATAAGTCTTTTATTTAACAAAAATAATAGTTTAGAAGATCGTCTTTCAAATTTAAGTTCTCCAAAAAGTAAACTAGGGTTGAGAATATTTTTATAATAAATTTATAATGATAACTTGTAAAATGACTTATGTGATTCAAGGTATCATGCATTCACATTAGTTTTATAGTGTTAATTTAAGCAATTATGGACTTCCACATGTGCTTAAAAGTGTTACACTTGAGTGCGCTTCACCAAAAATATAATCTGGTGGAGTATCCAATTCCAGTATTTCCCCTACCAAAATTTTCTTTCCTTCTAACCAATAATGCAATTGACTAAAAAAAGTTGTAGGGGTTTCAATACCTTCCAACATGGGATTCAATTCCAATGGAGGCCTTGCATCTGAACTTTATGTTGGCCAAACCAAATTTGGACTCCACATTCTATTTTATTTCTTCAGACTTGACTCTTCCAATGATCAATTTACTAAAATGGCCTTTTTCGGCAATGGTATTTGTTGCAACTTTAACTTTGGGCTCATGACCAAGACAAGGGCTTGTAAAGGTGCATGCCAAGAATGAAGTTTAGGATTGACATTTCATGTTCCCGGGAATGTAGGAGAATGTGAAAGAATGAACCCACACACTCCCAAGTGGGCTCCCACTTCGAGAATTAGAATCTTGATGGACTTCTGAATTTTTAGAAAGCAATTACAAGAGTCAAAACTCATTAAATTGAAAAGTTTTTTATACCATCTGAAAGTTCTTGAGACATAGATGTTTAAAATGGGATCGCATGACCCATTTGGGTACTTAAAACATAACTTATGGTCAAAAGAAGGGCTAAGAATCAAATTGGTCCCAACCACTAAAAATTTGGAATTACCCTGATTTACTTGTGTGCAAGTGACATGCCACATACCATTGGAAAGCTCTCGACAAAGGCTATAACTTTTCCTCCAACCTCCCCGTAATCGAAGGTTTGCACAAGAGGTTATTGGCCTCCAAAGTTGCGAAAATCTTAATTTCAGGAATTTCAAGAGTCCCAACTTGGGAATTCCGAGACAAAATGACATTTGGGTGTAGGCGTTGTGGCCATGCACACATAATACTATAAGGGGGAAGGTGGTGGCTTCCCTCAAGTCTAGCTGTGGTGAATCTTGTGATTCAATGTTTGCATGTGGTTCGTCCATACACCAAAAATGTTCCAATTACGCATTAACCAACTTATTGTTTGGTTTGTGTAGGTCGGTGTGAATAATTGACCCGCTTGTCACTTGTCCTAATCCCCATCCCAGAGTTCCAGCACACCCCTTTACCTTTGAAGTGTTGCGAACCAAAAAACATACCCAACTCTTTATCCTTCCATTGTTTTCACCTTTAAACTCGCAATTAACTTCATCAAAGAGTTTGGGGATGCACCAATGAGGGCACCAATTAAAGGCAATAATGGCATTATGTCAAGCATTATTTTCCATCATAACTTTGGTTATTCCTAGTTTCAATTAATGATTTCATTTAATGGCCACATTATGTGAGGATGGGAACATCACAAGGACGTTGATTATACCATGTGATGAATCAAGACCAATTATAGCATCTCATAATGTTTTTAGAGCCGACCCACAACTTGTTGGAGGTGTCACATTGGCATATCACAATAATTAAATTCCAAAAGTTCCCAGCATGACCACCCATTGACTGAACATGTAATCTTCTTAATGTAATTGTAGTACATAATGAGGATGAAATTTTTTAGTTGAAAGGGGGTATTAAGATGACATTACCAACCCCAAAGGGTTTTGTTGGATTTAAATGTTCAACCTTTAAAATTGAGCAAAACAACAATGGAAGGTGTATGTTTGACCGATGCTAATTTGGAACCATGCACATACCAAATTTTAATAACAATGGGTAGGTCAAAAAAGGTTCAATGATTAACTAAACATGAAGTTATCATCCAAGTTAATCCCATTAAATTAGCAAATTACTTCATGAACATTGATCACAAATCAACACGGAAACAACCCTTATGGTTTATTCACACAACATATAACAAAGTTTGACAAGAACAATTACCAAAGAAAGGTCACATTCATGAATGAAAGATGATATAACACACAATTATGCACGTGATCTTTCCATGTTTGACCATTTTGGTCTTCTAACAAGAACATTTTAAAAGGTAAAACCTTTTGCACACATAGAATAACACGTCTTGTAATCCCATCCAAAGTAGTTGGTGTTGTTTACTACATGTACACAGAAGGCCATTGGTAAAAGCCATATTTGCAAAGTCCTCATTTCACCATTTACACCATCCATTTGGTTAACCTATCTGCCTCATGATGATCTTGTGAACTTGGCTAATGATTTATTGTTTTTCACACAACTCTTGAAATTCCCCATGGAATTTCATACTTTAATTGATGAGAACCTCAATTAGAACACCAAACTTATTGAACATTTTATCCAATAATGCATATGCAGCTCCCTCACTATTTTAATTTAACAATGGCATTGAATCTAACCACTTGGAAAAATGTTCAACCATAACCAAAACATATTGGTTGTGTCAAGGTGTTAAATTCAACATGCTTGCAAAATTTAGATTCCATCGACAACTTAGCCCCATAATCAATAAGGATTATAGATGATGTGTAAATACATTGAATGATGCTCAAATTTGGTCACAAACCATACATTGAAAAAGAAATTGTTGAACATGTAATTGCATCCCCTATACCAATATTACGTCTAGAGTAAATTACATTTTCATTGGATCCCAAAATGATCCAACTTTTCATGAATGTGCCATACAATGCCCTCATATTGTTTTAGGTGAAGTACTACTTATACTCATCCATCTATTCACACTAATAACAAAAATTACTTTCCCATTTGAACCACTTAACTATATGTATAATACGGTTTCCTTCCTTGGTTATCAATTTCATTGAAATTTCACATGTTTGCAAATGTGCAGTCACTAGTGAATCATCATGTATATCTTGGGCACCATTGCCTTCCAACTAAATGTTCTCTTTTTGAGATTTTTCATTACCCATTTTTGTTCAAAGTATGTATTTAAAACATCCCAACATAATACATAAGTATATAAAAACATGTCACTTTAGTACCACTTCCAAATCCATATTATGATGCCATCGAACCTTTGTGATATCCTCTTTATTAGAACTTGAATTTCAATGCAACCCATTAGCATTCCGATTAACCCTACCAACCTTGTGAACAATATCAAAATCATATTCTTACATGGTAAATGCCCTTCTAGAGAATTTCCTACGATTAGATTTACTTCCATAAATTTTTTGAGGAATTGATGATTGGTAACCAAAATTAATAAACGACCATAAAAATAACATCAAAATGATGAAACTACTCAAATAATTACAAAACATTCTTCTTGATATGAATTTTTTTTTGAATTGATTAACATATATCATCACAAATTCTCGACCATTATTGTCAAGTTGGGTAAACATGATTTCCAACCCTAAATTACTCAATTCAATATGTAATTAAAAAGGTCGTCCTTATATGGTTTGATGCAAAATAGGGGTTGATGAGAACCAAACCTTCAACTCTTAAAATGTTTGTTTCTTTGTCTCACCTCAAATATTATATGTCAAGTTGTAACCTCGTGATTAACACCTAAGAAAATGACAATGCCCATTCTTCCTTTTAACTCATTGATCTTTCGAAACGTTTTGAGCCCTTGATTTCTTTGACGTTGGTTCCTCCTCCTCTTAATTCCTGATTCATTGACTTCCCTAAAGTTGACGCCTAAACATGTAACATATTTTTTCTTGATTCACTTATACATGAACACGCAACATCGTGAGGCCTCTTCTTAATTCACTAACTTCATGATTGACATTTAAACATGTTAGTGGTAATGCCCATTCCTCCTCTTGATTCACTGACTTCCCCTAACCTCCTAAGCTCGTCATTGATGCGACATGTTTGAACACATGATACCCCTCTTCCCTTTCTCTCCCTAACTCATTAACCTTGACCTCTTAACTTTTCATTATTAACCTTCCTCCTCTTAATTCATTGGCCTTTGGCTAACCCCTTAACATACACCTCCCAATGTCCATTTGATTGACCCCACATCCATTTATCAACCCCTAAGCATGCGCCTCTTGTAAACCTTCCTCTTAAACATCCTTATGATACATTGATAAAACACCTTTTTATGTGTTCAACCAAAATGGAAGCGGAGAAAAATAAATCAAACCCCTAAATTTAATTAGGATCATTTGCTGCCTTAAACTTTAACTGAAATCCTACCATTTTCTTTTCCTCATTTTTTAATAGAATAATTAGTTACATTTACAATTAAAAATGTCACAGGTCAAAAGTTTAACAAACCCTTGAACAAATCTTCGAAAATAATTACACAAGCCCATGAAAGTTTGTAATCGGCTAACATCTTTTGATCATGAAACATGTGAGATGGCTTTAATTTTGGCCTTTTGAACCCCCAATTCACCTAAATAAATCATATAACCCAAGTACTCCACTTGAATATAAAAAAATTAAAGTTATGATCATTAAATTTTTTAAACACTTCCTACAAATGAGCATGTGATCTTCATATGTTAAATTGAAAATAATGATGTCATCAATGTATCATTTGGCAAAGTTGAAACGTGACAACATCTAATCCATTAACCTTTGAGATTTTTGTAAGGTGTTTTTCAAACTAAATGATAAAAATTATCATTGGTACAAACAATCCTTCCCATGAAGATTAATTCCTTAAAATGTAATTTTGATTTTGTCACCCTCCCTCAATGACAATTGATGGTAATTAAATCATAAGTCCAAAGTACTAAAACTTTAGCTTGTCCAAGGTCATAAAAAATCTTTTATGGTGAGGGTAAGCATATTTGTCTTAACATGTTTGTTTATTCACATGACAATAATCGCCACACATGCGATGTTTAGGTAGTCTAGTTGTCAAATATATATATTTTGGTTGCCATCATTGTTGTTAAAGCATATTCATCCATAGATAGTTGTATTAAACAAGCATTTAATAACTTTAATGTTCAAGCTTAAACTAAAGCATTATCCACCTCACTAAGCCTATAAGGTTGTCTAAAAATTAGATTATCATCATCTAATATAATCTAAAGCTCTTATCTATTCAATTGGCCTAAATCCTTCAAATTAAAAATAAAACATTTAGTATAACTTTGAAGTACTCATTATATTTTATGCATTTCACTTCATGTGATTATTATGTCAATATATGGATCCCAAATATCTGTAATTATGTGCACTTTGGTTAGGGTTACATATTATCTCCTTTTTAAAGGTTGAGGATGTTGTTTATAATTATTATGCAAAATATGAGAAAGTGCCAAAATGTCTATGCCATGCTCCCACATCACCGTTATAACTCCTTTAACATGCAAAAATCATTTTTGGCATCCTAAATGATCCCATAATTATCAAGAATGCCCCCCATCCCCTCTCCACCCCCCTTTACATAAATATAAATGTCCCATATATATGTGGGTGTAACAATAAAAATAAAAGGGTGGACGGGGGGTGGGGAATAATGGGCAAAATGTTTCTATTCTGCTAAACGTAAATTGAATTTCCATGTGATATATTTCAAATCCATGACATGTCTTAAAATCTATTTATAATTTTTTTTTTGAAAAAACCAAACATAACAATGGTGTTAGTATGAAACTTCATGGTTTGTTCCCTTTCATTAGCATCGAGATTCATTCTTTCATGTGTGAGGACTTAAAGTCCCAAACTATCACAAGTACTCCATCCCACAATGCATGAGAATATGAAAAATTCAAAAAAGTTGACAAGGTTGACTATGGAAGTTCAACTTTATTAATCATAGTCAAAGGTGATTGGTTATCATACCAAGTAAGTGCACATGAGTGACAATTTGGATCAATATGTCATTTGCTAAACATATGGGTGACTTTGGAATGAGTCGATATGCATTTTGAATGACTCAAATATAATATCATCCTTCCAACAAAATTAATTGGAAATCCCCCAAAGGTGAGACAATCTTTAACATGTATGCACATGGGTGCATATGTGTCAATTGTAAATATTGTAACACACAAATTAACTCCTATAAAAATCTTAATATGGGGTTTAAAAGGCCTTGACATGTGCTAATTTGTGAAAGACTTTAACATGGCCATCTTAAAATGACTAATTTATTAGTTGAATCTTGTCCAAATCTTACACCCACAACAAAATGATGTTTAGTAAAAACACGTTAATAACCTTAAATTGTTAATGTAAACAACAAATCAAAATGTTGTTGTAACACATAGTGTGTCACATGTGGGCTATCAAACTTATGAATGTTTCTCAACATAGTAATATCATCATATTTTGATCTTAGATTAAAAAATTGTAGCAACTTTTGAACTCATGCCTCAAAAAATTTCCAACAATCATATTTTATCCATAAAAATATTCCATTAAATAACTTTGGTGTTTAATGGAATGAAACATGGTGATTTTGGTTTTGAATTCACGAATAATTATGGGTTTGAAAATGACAAAATGTGCCAAACCTGATGGATGAAATGATCGACATTCAACTATGACAAAAGTTTTCATGATGGTATGAGATCAAAGGGTGAAACTTAAATGAATGACCTCTCATGAACATCTAACATCTACAATTCAATATTAAAAGGTTTATTTTGATCATAGATGTTACCCACTAATAAATCAAACATGTGAAAAAGTTGCAAAAATTTAGCTAACATAATTGATTTGCTAAATTTTCCTACCTATTTGCAATGAAAGTAATAAGCAAAAAACCTTATAGTTATTTCTTATTTGTCATCCTAGTTGATAATGGATGATTTTTTCCCAAAAATCCAAGGTAACCCCTAGGGAATGCAAAATTATCCTTTTAATTAATACATGATATGATGTAACATGTGTATGCACTACACAAACTTGCATTATGATCTTTGAATTTAAAAACATAACATTTTTCTAATTAATGTGTAAATTTTGAAAATTAAAATGTTGATACATTTTATTCTTAATTTCCAACTAACCCAAACTTATTTGTTTCAAACTAAAAATGTGAGTGTAATGATGATTTGAATGACAAAAGGTTTGTTATAATCAAATTTGGTAGGATATGGTGATTTTGACGAATAAGAAAATTCATTATTGCACAAATCTTTTATAAGTTTATTGATGTTCCTTTATCATTACCAATGTGTCAAAAAAAATAAAAATGTTGAACCCCAAAATAATTCTTGATAGGATTGAGTTTCAACATTCAATTATGGGAGTTATGAAAATTATACAAAAATTTCTTAGAATGCATTTATATGGATAAAATTTTGAATTAACATATTGAATTCTTCACAAGATTAGAAAATTCAAGTATATATGTAAAAATTCCTAGACTTTATAAAAAAATGAACAATAATTGAATCAAAAAATAATTAAAATATAAATAGGTAATAATCTTTCACACATTGTCGTAAGGGTTCAATTTCCTATTCAATTAATTGTGAGACCTATACTAATATATCGTGCATAAGGTTTGATTTTTGATCATTTAACATTTGATCCAACAAGTGTAACAAAACACAATTTGACATACATATCATGGTTTATAATTTGTTGAAGAGAAAAATTATATTAATTTTTTTCATTATTTTATTAAAAAATCTAAGTCAGTCTCATTGTTCAAGAAAAAATGGTTTTAGAATAGTAACACAATATCAATTAACAATTGCTTGTATTAAGTCATATCTTACAAAATTCATAGTATTTTAATCACTTAGTACTTGTTCATTATGTTCACATTTTTAAAAACATCGTAGCAAATCCAAATTTATTAGTATTTCATATTCGTTGCTTTAATGAAACAAAAATACAAGATATTAATAAACATGATGAAATTCACATCGTTTTGTCAAATAAAGTTAAAATTTTGTCTTGTTTTGATGAACAAGGAAGAATGATATTATATGATAATATCATATCATTATCAAACACAAAATTTGGCACATAATTTATTGCAAAACTAAAAAATGAGAATGAAACAATTAAAATATTTGCAATGTACAAAAAGATAAAAAGGAAACATTTTATTTCCTTCCCACAATAGAAGGAATTTATTAAAATATTCTTTTAAATTGCCCTATTATAATAATTGGAGATTTTAATATAAACATGTCAACAAAAACAACACAATCAATAACATTATGAACCTTTACAAACAAGTGTAATATTATTAAAAAAACCTTTATAAACTTATTTTTGTAGACAACGCAACCATTTATGGTACATCCAAATAATATATGGACGAATGCACCTCCATAAAACAATGTAATTCTAAATCAACAAAAACTTATTGAACAAATCATAAATCAATATATTATACATTCAAATTACTGAATTATGTTCCTAAATTTGTACTATGATAAAATTAAACAAATTTCATTAGTTTTTAATAACATAACAATCAAGTTTTCACAAAATGTCCAAACCCAAGTTTGAAAAAACAATTCACAAGTTTATCTCAAAATCCCCCAATCCTCACGTCCATTCACCATAAAGTTTTGGAATATATGAATTTTCATATTACGAAAAATGCATTTGCCTTGCCCATTTTGCATGCTTGCAAGTAATGAATTTGCAAACCTCATGATAATCATTCATATTTGTTCAATGTCAATAACTTGTGTCACATAAAAAACAAGTTTGTTTTGCATTTGTCTTTTCATAGTTATGCTAAGTCTTATGAGTTTTGTTTGCATGATTGTCTATGATTGTGCAAAACACAACACAATGCAGGTATCAAAAATTTGAACATAGAGGTTGTGCAAACATCAATCGTAATCAGACTGCACCACTGAGTTATGCATTCAAGTTCTAATCAATTAAAAAGTTTGTCAATTCATTGTTTCTTACCTGATATTGTATTATCAGTACATTACTCCAAAACACCACATTATCATGACTTGCAACAATTTAATTTAAAAAAATAGTAAATAATTTGACAAAAGATTCAGACTAAAATATTTCAAATAATTTTACATTATTCAATTCATATGATATGGATGGGCAGGGGGTCACAGGGCATGCAAGTTCACAATGCCTTGTTACTTCTCTACTTAAACCTTGTAATATGTAAGAACTTTTCTTATATTAGTATGACAACAACAAGACACATGGTTTCACAAGACACCCACTTATTCTCCATAAATTGCACCCCCAATGGAATCACTACTCAAAACCAAAAATTCACAAACTTAAAAAGTATTTAAAACTTTCACACTGCAAACCCAATGGGCCCATTGAGCACATGATGTTTACAGTGCATATATATCAGTGTTGGGTGGTTGTCAGAAACAGTAACAGAAGCCCCAGCAGTTATCATGGTGGTTCTTAGCGTTCACAACCATGGTTCTCAAAAAAATCTAATAGCCACTGGTTCTTTATGGTTCTTTCATCAAAACCACCGGTTCTTTTGAGGTTTTTGAAGTAACTGTAACAGTTGGCTCTCTGATTCTGAAATATAACAATACCAATACCAGTGGCTATTAACAACATATCTGAAATACAAAAACTTGGTTCTTCCCCTCATGTTCTGGATCTTGACTTGGTCTCATTGCCCTTGACTACCTGCATGGATGATCTATTTCTTGACCTAGATCAGGGTTGGTGAAGCTATCTGAACACACATTCAATGAGATAAGGCACTTGAGGAAGTAATGCAAGACCCAATTCAGGGTTGCAGTATGTGGATCTTACCAAGAAAAATACCAAGAACATCAGCTTCAGTTTTGGCATCTTTGCCAAGCCTGCAGCAATCCTCTGGCCTGCTACTGGATCATGTCTCAGGCAAGCCCAGGCATGGAGGATACTACCTCTCATGGGGCCCAGTGCATCCAGTAAATTGACCCTCGTTGAGGCCAATGTATGAAGAATTGAGAGCTTGGAGAGTCACATCACCCTCAACAGCACCCATGTCAAAGGCATTACCTTCTTTGCAGCTACTTCACAGCACCTCAGAATACATTGTGGATGTATGATATACTACTGTAGTGATCCAAATGTAGCAACATAGATGAACCTCTCTTCTTCCCCTGCCTTCACTTAGCTTATAAAAGCAATCACACTTTGTTATGCTACTGATATTCCAGTCCCACAGGACAATTTCCAGTCTCCCACCCTGATGATGAAAGAAATGCTTATATTTTTGGCATTTTCTTGCTTACCAACAATATAATAAGAGTTGGACTTGATGGATCAGCTGTGGCCAATACGGGCAACAACACTACTCTCAGTCACAGGGGCTGCTATGGTGCTTCAGGTGCCAAGAGATGCCACATCACTAATGATATATCAACAACCAATTGCTGCTCTTTCCAAATGAGAATAAATCTGGCCTCAATTCCACCAGTGCTTAAATGGTGGTGTCCACTTCTTCATATCCAGGCTGCCAAATGTCCTTCACTGAGAAGAGCCATGGGTTATAATGCTTTGGAACCAAGTTACACAATTCACACTTTCCTGGGTGGTATTGCTACAGCTGCAAATGCTTTCAAAAGATTGCAAAAACAGGAAGCATATTGATACTGTTGATGGCATAGGGACTTGTCAGCATTCATTAGTTGCCACACAACTCTCTAGTCTGTGTCTCAACTCCCAAGGCTGTATTGAGATGTGTGTCCATTTTCACACATCCTTTGTGGCCAGAAAAGTTTTGTGCTCATATGCAGGTCTGTCAATAACATTATATGAATGCCTGAGCTTTTTCTCATATGCCTGGTGACCATCCTGATCTCTGCCTTCTTGCCACCATTCTTTGCAACCATGGTCACTTCTTCTGTGTGTTAAGGTAATCCATGGGCTTCCCACCCCTGAAATTAACCTGTATTGCACATATCAAATGTGCAGTTGGGGCAGTTCTTGTTTCCTCAACTGTGACACTTTTCTCCTGCTGTCCAGCCTGCTGAGAACTCAGTGATTTACTGCCAGCACCATCATCAGTATTTGCATGCCAGTTCATTGCTCTCCTGAAAATCAAACTACGCATGTGTGGTTAAAGGTACATGCAGTCCTGTACAGCCTGTAATAGAAATGAAACATTTTTCTGATTCTGAATCTCACAAAGAGGAGACTGATGTCAGACAGAACCTTGACTCAATAGAGCACCAATTCACCTTGTCAAGCACACATTGATGCGGCGACAAGCATTCTTTCTGGTTGGGAAAATCCTTGTTACAACTTTTCCATCAGCACAATCTTTGTCAATTCCTCATCAACTACAAACAAAAATAATTCCTGGATCTTTTTCATCCAAGAATAAGCAAGCACTCCCTTCATATTGTTCAAGAAAGTCTCCATCAAGACATGGCTAGACCTGTCAGATGATCAGTGATAAAATGATCACCAGTCTTTATATTGTGCATTCAGTTACTTCATGGGAGCACCTAAGTAAACTATGTACAGCGACCTCCACAAACTGTAGAAGCTCCTCTTCTCCAGCTTCTTCAATCACACCTCCAGAGATGGAAATTGAATTATGTTGCATACTGTGTGCCCAGAAAAACTGGCCAGCTGGACACAGCATAAAAAGGAGGAGAGATCTGTGCTATCTGTGGGGTACTTTTGATTCTGATGTAACATGTATTAGAGACTCATACTAGTCCAGCCTATCCAGTAAAATACTGGCCATCCTCCTGCAAAGAGCTAAGAGCACAGACAGCCACTCAATCAGGCAATCAGTAGAACATCTTCATACAATTATATTCTTTCTTGCCTAGAGGTGAGAGAGTGAAACCCAACCACGTGAGGCCACTTTACAATGCAATAAATTAGAGGTTACAATCAGCAGTAGGCTCCTTTGACATTAAACCTTGGTACAGGTAGGTTTTTCTTCCAGTGATATCACAGCTATGCCTTTCTGGAAAAACTCTCGGGTTTTTCGTTGGACCTTTGCAGCCTGTATCACACCTTGTGCATGAACCGCACAAGCCTCTCCTGTACTCCTATTTTGCAATTCCTCCAACTCTTGCTGTTGTGGCTGGTATAAATCCCACAGAAAGTAATCCAACTTTACTCTCTCTATATCATCTAAGTGTAAATAAGTCAATGGCCTTATCGAAAAAGGAAGAGCCAAGAGACCCAGGTAGCAGATGGCAGGAAGAGAGGATTAGAGACATCAGCTTGCAAACTCAGTATGTCACGAGCTGATGGACCAAGAGATGGAAAAATCCCCTAATTGTCACTTCTCCAGATTTGTTATAGCTTTTCAAGTACTGCATTCAGTACCGAACTGACATTTTCTGGAGCAATTGTAGTGCTAATTCAGCACGCTCATTCATATGCCCGTCTGAAGAGCTACCTTCTGCAAAAAAACCATGCAACCACTTTGGAAGATTGATCCAAGTAGAGACACCTGCACATATCACACTTAGTCCCAGGGAACTTTGAATCTGTGGTTCAAGGTTCAGCTATCCCTGAACGTGTTTTTCTCTTCAAGTACAAGGAACAAAAGACAGTTGCAAAGACGCCATCTTAAATCTCTTCAACCAAAATCATTCATCTGGTTGATGAACATTGCCACACGATCATAGAAACACTATTGATTCATGAAGATAACCTTTCTGGCCTGAAACCTTTGGTCTCAATCCAAGGTTCTCACAGCAAGTAAAGTTTTCAATCTCTTCTGTTTCCTCCAGAACATGGTGACATCCAACGAATCTATCACGGTCTGCAGATACACAGGACTTAATCAGAAATCCCGTCGTCGTCGTCGCCCTCCTCCTCATCCCAACTCGACCTACAGGTTTAGGGTTTGGTGCGCAGTAGATATCTTCCTCGTACCTCATCACAGGCACCTAACTACCTCCCTAAATACATGGATGAAAACTGCATCCATGGAGGAGTACTTAATGGATGACAAATGAACTATGTATGTGGCATTTTCCTGCATCCATGAAGATACCTACCCTACAGTTTTAGGGTTACCTATCAACGCCGTATATGCGTCGTACCTACAATCACAAGTTACGAACGAACATGGATGACGTACTGTTATACATGGACGAAAACTCATCTTCGTGTATGATGTTATGTTGGTCTAAGATATGATAATGGAACGACAAATGGATGGATGCTACGGTTGATATTCTCATGCATCCAAGAAGATACCCTACAGTTTTAGGGTTATCAAAACAGTAGATACGTCGTACCTACACCCTCAGGTACGAAAGAACATGGATGATGAAGCACTGTATACATGGACGCAAACTCATATTCGTGGATGATGCTGTGTTCATCTAAGGTGCGATCATGGACGATGAATGGTCGGAACTTACGGATGACAATTTTCGTCATCCATGATGATTCCCCACTACTCGGGGGTCCAAAATATTACCCGTAGGTCTTAAACTGACTGGATTATTATCCAGTGGGTATGTGATTGTAGCGCGCAAGCGGGAGGGAGAGGAAAGCGCGCGCGTGCATGAGTGCGAGCGAACGCGCGAGATCTCTTGTTGTGCAGCCTTTTGGGGAGATCTTGCGTGCAGCATGGAGGAGTTGCGAGGAGTTGAGGGTAGTGCAGGAGCAAGATAGGGTAGTTTTTGGCTGGAAAGAAAAGGGCAAGGGGTGCGTTGCAGCAGTGGTGCAGTCAAGCTCTGAAGCGGTGGGTGTAGTAGCTGCAACAAAACCTGGAATTCTATTACTTCATTTCGTCGGTGGTTTTCGAGGTTGGAATCTTGACCTTGAAGACGGACCCATCAGCTTCCTAACATTTTTCTTTAGTGTTGGACGCTTGAACTCATGGCGGATGATGATGATGGTGGTGGTGGTGGTGAAATTTGTTCTTGAATTTGGCAAGCTCTCTCTTCTAGGTTCTGTTTTTCTTCTTGGTTTCTTGGGTTTTGAACTTCTTTCTCTTGTTGGGTTGATTTTTTTTTTTACTTTAGGATGTGTTTGTCTAATGCAGGATTTTAAAAATTCTTCTTTGGGAGCATGTTCTTGGTCGCCTTTTGTTAGTTAGTTTGTGATTCTCTTTGTTTGTCTCTTTTGGTGTTGCTGGGACATCGATGCTTCTTTACCTGAAGAAGAAGAAGTATGCAGCAGCAGGCGTGGAGAATGTTTGTACGTCAGGGGATTTAGTTTGCTTGGGTGTCTGAGAGAGAGCGGTAGCTCGTTGTGCTCAGCTCTTTCTTCTCAACAGGAATTGCATGCTGCGAATTTTGGTTCTGTAGGTTTGTGTTCTGTTGCTTCAATTCAAAGGCCGTGTGACTTTGGATTTCTCAATGTTGGAACATTTCCCCAAGTCCTGTGAATTAGGGTTTGAAAGTCTCTCTCATACCGAGTCCTCTTGAGACTGGTAAGTTGCTTCTTGCTTTCTTTCCTCTGTTGCTGATATACAGTGCTCAGAGCATCTGTGTTTTTTTATCACAATCACACCATTCCTGCCTCTGTGGGCAGAACCCCTAACTGCTGTAAACTCTTGGAACAGGACTGGACACAAAACAATGTGCACCATTCGGACTGTCCCTTATCCACAAGGGCTTAGGGTTCTGTCATGTCAAGCACTTATACTGACATCTGTGGACACATTATCACACGCAAATGTTAGGTTTCCTCTGCTATACAGTGGATTAGGGTCTTTGAAATTGCAACATAGACTTTGCAGTAGAAGTTCCAGTGTGGGCAGACTTGTATATTTTGGGGATGGCCTTTGCCAGGATAGTCTAAGATGTAAGAGACCTTTATCTGTTAGAAATGCAAGTGAAAGGCCAAGTTATCAAGAAGCACATGATCAAGACACACCAAGCACTAGCAAGGGTGGAGGTGACAGTGATGTGGATGTCAGCTTCAGGAGTTCTAAAGGATGGCAATATGCCGAGGTGGACAAGGCAGTTATTGCAGAAGATGAAGGGCAAGAATGGGCACTAGAGACATTGGATAAACAACAGAATTTGGATGCCAAGGCAAGTGGGGCTGATGAATCATTGCAGATACAGAGTGGTACACATGAAGGTACGGGATCAAGCCATGAGAAAGAAGAAGCTGGATCTCAGAGCAAACCAGGGTGGAACACAGATAATGTATTGAAGTCAATTGATGGAAGGGATAATGCTACTGCTACTAGCAGCCAGTCCGAAAGCTCAGTGATGTCAGAGGATGAAGGGATTGTAGAAGCAAATCCAAGAAGCCCTGCAGGAGTGCTAGCCATGGTGTGGCAGGCACTGAAGCAAAATGTAGTTGTTGAACTGTTAAGTAGATGGCCAGCGTGGCAACAAAAGAAGAAGTTGGAACGAGCTCTAGCCCTAGCAGATGCTAATCCAAAAGATGCATTCAAGCAAGCTGCCCTACTGGCTGAACTGTACAAGCAAAGGTATGACTTTCTTGTTGGGGTTAGCTTCAAGTTAACAACTGGAGAAATTTAGAAACAAAACTTGCAATTATTGTCTGGTGACTGAATTACTTGAATCACATGTTCATGTTCCATAGGGCCGCTTTTAAGCTTGTTCTAACAACCTGAGTAGCCAAATAGTTCATGGTGTGGGTTTTGTTTCTGTTTGAACAGTCCAGAGGCTGTGATTGAGAGGTTTGAAAGAAGGGAGCATGCAACAAATGGGAAGGCAGTAGTTGAATACTTACGAGCACTTGTGGCCACTAATGTTATCTCTGAATACCTGCCAGATGAACGCACAGGCAGGACCTCTGGCCTCCCAGCTTTGGTAAGCACAAGTTTGGACATACAGAACTGCCCTCTTGCTGTATTTGCTGGAAAAAACTTCACACATCAATAGTGTGTTCTAGGCCTCAGCTCTTTCCAAAGTTTGTAATGTTTTGCACTGTCCTCAGTGCATCAGTAACAATGCAGATTCCTATTTGTGCATGCACTTTTGTTTCCATATGGGTGGTTCAAGCTGTGGCAAGAGAGTGCTTACTGTAGTTTTATCCTCCATCACTGTTTTAGTCGTTGTTTTCTGGTACTGTAGCGTTCAATTGATGAGCCTTTGCTTGGATTATGTGGTGTAGCTGCAAGAACTGAAGCAGCGAGCAGCAGGGGACTCTGAGGGGCCTTTTGCTCCACTGGGCATGACTGAGCAACAACCCTTGCATGTTGTTATGGTATATTACCTTGTAACTTGTAGGTGTACTGTTAGAGTCATGAGGTTCCAGATGTTGTTTTCTGCTGCAGCTCATGTCAAGTTCATGTGTGAAGAATTCATGATTTGTACTGCAAGTTTTCCAGTCTGTTGCCCTCTCTTGGTTATCTTTGAATTGGTGATTACCTCTATGCAGGTGGAACCAAAGGCTTCAAACAAATCCATGCGCTTTGTCCAGGAGCTCATCTCAACTGTGCTGTTTATGATCATCTTCGGAATCATGTGGTACACTTTTAAATCTCTTGCCTCCCCCATACAAGTTCTTAGATGAACACTGATGACTTCAATGGTGTCCTCATTATGTTTTGATGGCAGTAGTCCTGGTGTGTCGCTGTCCAGGCCATAATTATTCCAGCAAACTTAAGTACTCTCATGGTTGATTTGCAGGGTGATGGGAGCTGCAGCTCTTCGCAAGTATGTGAATGGGATTGCAGGCATGGGGTCCTCTGGGGGTATGACTGGTAACAACGTGTATGCCCCCAAGGAGTTCAACAAGGAGACCATTCCAGAGAAGGTATGAATTGTTTTGCCTGCTTATTGATGGGAATGGGGTTAGCAATATGGACAGTGGATAGCATGATGGGTACATTGATAAGAAATTAAATGACTGGACTTGACAGTCCATGAACCTGGCCATGTTGAACAACCACCCGTGCATAAGCACTATTAGAACACCAGCTGTAACACATTTCTCCATGAGTGTATGCATCATTCAAGATCACTATGAGGTTGACTCCTTTATCATAAATAGTGTGTTTGCACCTTGAGCAGCTTTCCCATCAGCACTTGATGCTTTAGTGTGGAACATTATTGCTTAACCCCACTCTTTGAGGAGTGAGCCATCATTTTAAGCCTGGCATTCACCATCAAAATGTTTGTACTGGCTCTTCTTGTAGACAGAGATATAATGCTAATACCTTGTAAGAGCATAGTGTTGTCAGATCTACATACTTAATGAAGACACATAAATGACCAGACCTATGCATTCCTCTTTGCAGTGGTCTTGTGATTCTCTGAGAATGCAAGGGAAGGTTTTAAACTTGGCATTGTATTTGGGTGCAGAATGCAAAAACCTTCAAGGATGTGAAGGGCTGTGATGAGGCTAAAGCAGAGCTTGAAGAGATTGTGGAGTACTTGCGGAAACCAGCAAAGTTTACTCGTCTTGGGGGCAAGTTGCCTAAGGTATTCTTCTCACTTCTTTCCTGCTGGTATGCTTTTTGCACACTTCCATTGTTGTGGTGTGACAAAGCATGTGACTTCTACATTTCTGTCAGTGGTTCTGAATAAAGCTATGCGTAATGGTCTCAGGGTGTGCTGCTGATTGGACCACCTGGTACTGGAAAGACATTGCTTGCTAAGGTGAAATCGCACTCTTTTCATGACCTCTCTTTTCTACCTCTCACTGTATGTCTAGTTTCATGTTTTTGCTTGACATGTCATCATGCTTTGGATGTATGATGGATCATGATTGCATTCTTGTGATGACATCTGTACAGGCTATTGCTGGTGAGGCTGGAGTTCCTTTCTTCTATCGCGCTGGGTCTGAGTTTGAGGAAATGTAAAATGCTAACCATAAACTCCAGTAGGGGCGACATATAAAATGCTGGTAGCAGGATATAGAGAACCTTTGCTTACTACATCAAACTTTAGGTGTTTTGTGAAGAGATCCATATAATGCGTGTTATTCCAGGAACTCTATTTTGGGCTGAACATTTTTGTCTATATCAGAAACAGAAAGTGGTTTTACACTAGTAATCTTCCCATTGGTACGTTGAATGCAGATACATATATCTAACTAGTAGATGTAACCCAAGTGGTAATCTGAAAGTTGTGAAAGATTCAGTTGGATGATGTTGATTTTGGATTTCTGTGTTTGGGCAGGTTTGTGGGAGTTGGGGCCCGCAGAGTTCGTTCCCTGTTTCAGGCAGCCAAGAAGAAGGTGAGTTTATTTTCATGTCTTTTCTCGCCTATGGTCAGTTCTTAAGTATATAAGGTCTCTGGTAGATGGTACGTTACATGTTTCAACAGAGATTGCTGATTTTGTGCAATCAAGTAGGCACTTGCTGAGGCAGACCTTGATGGCAACTCCGAGGGTTCAATAGCCCTTGAAGACTACAAGGATGATTGGAACCAAAATTCTCCAACTAGTCATGTTGTGATTATTCTTGGAATTCTCTTACAATGGCATCAATGTGCACGAAATGCAGCACAGAAAGCTTCGGTCTTGGGATCATATTTTCTGGCACTGATGTTGTCTGTCTCTGATATGGTTATTTGTTGGGGGCCAGGCTCCCTGCATTGTTTTCATTGATGAGATTGATGCTGTAGGAGGTAGTCGAAAGCAGTGGGAAGGCCACACAAAGAAGACACTCAATCAGTTGCTGGTTGAGATGGATGGATTTGAACCAAATGAGGTCTGCTTTTTCTATCTTGCTTTAGCTTGTAATCTTAACCTAGAAGGATTTGTCCAAATTGTTTTCCTTGATATTGGTGTTAATACAAAGTAGTCAATCAAAGCAGTGTTAAACTAATTCTCTTGGGTTTGTACTCAAATTTTGTCCACTACTCTAGGTCTACTTTGCCTCATCTATCTGTGGCACACACTAGTTTATTTTCCTAACTGGCTCTTTCATGGTGACACACATGCAGGGCATCATTGTACTTGCAGCAACAAATTTGCCTGAGACCCTGGATCCAGCCCTTACACGGCCTGGCAGATTTGATCGGCATGTAAGTTGGGTTCCTTATTTTTCATCATGAGACATTATGCATTATACACTTTTTCCATCCTTTCCACTCAAAGGGAATGTCTGATGATGAAGTGTTGGTTTCTTTAGCATCTGGTGAACACCAACGAACTGCAGGCCCTCAGCTCATTCTTGATAAGGGTAGTCTGCTTCTGTGATCAGGTGGTGGTTACAAATCCAGATGTGAGAGGAAGACAAGAGATTCTTGATTTGTATCTGCAGGATAAGCCTCTTGGTGATGATGTTGATGTTCGTATGCTTGCAAGAGGCACCCCTGGCTTCAGTGGTGCAGGTTTTATCTTAACTTTACTAGCAACAACAGTGTTTATAAAAGCTGCCCTTGGAAGTTCATTTTTTCTTGTATATGCTATTGTCCAGAGTGGTATTCAGAGGGTTGAGAGTTGCCGAAAAATACTATATAGGTGCTCACATTGAGTTTAGAAAGTTGAGAAAATTAGAAATCTGTGGTCACAAACTATTCCAAACCTTGTGAGCAGTTTGTGATGATCAACAGGTCATGGATCTTGAAACAGCACATCACATGAGGAGTAGCAAGAAGGCTATTGTGCATTAACTTAAGAATCTTAAGCTTAATTGACAAACAGATATATGTCATTTATGGGTCTGAAATGGAATCTATGTCAACATTCTAATATTCCAAAACTGTTGAACTTTGGCTGGAATAGATCTTGCAAATTTGGTGAACATGGCAGCTGTAAAGGCTGCTGTGGATGGCATTGACAAGATCACCACAAATCAGCTGGAATTTGCTAAAGACAAGCTTCTTATGGGCACTGAGCGCAAGTCCATGTCCCTGACTGAAGAGTCCCGCAAGGTATAATATCTGTTCCTTTACACTCCTGACATAATGTGCAACTTAAATTAGTGTGTGGTAGGCTGGTAAGGAGTGTAAATGTTTGATTTTTCTTCAGTATGATTCATTTGTCAACATGTTGCTTTGGGGAACTGGTACTGAGTCAATTATTTTTTTCTTTTGGTACAATCTGTGGGCATTCAAGTACATGTTCTGTGGCCCTTCAAAATTTTCTTGATGTCTTTCCTGTTGGGACATCTGTTAGCAAGTGATTTTGGTTGCACATGTCAATAATGGAAGTCTTTTAAATCTTTCGCAGCTAACAGCATACCATGAAAGTGGGCATGCTGTGGTGGCCTTTAATACTGCTGGTGCGAACCCAATTCACAAGGCCACAATTACTCCTCGAGGGGTGGCGTTAGGAATGGTAACACAGCTACCAGATAAAGATGAAACATCAATAAGCAAGAGGCAGATGCTGGCCCGTCTGGATGTTTGCATGGGGGGCCGAGTAGCAGAGGAAATGATTTTTGGGCCTGACCAGGTCACTAGTGGTGCTCGCAGTGACCTTCAGCAAGCAACTGCCCTTGCTCGCCACATGGTTTGTTCCAGCATGATGCCTATATCTTGGGTAGAATTAAGGAAATGTAAACCTTGTGAAATGTTAGTGCCACAAACTGAGATGCCATTGGGTGATTTTGGAGGTAGGAGATGAGACAATGCCTGGGATGTGATTATTACAGCACTCAGGAGGGGAGCGGGGTGCTTATGTGTAACCTTCATTGGCAAGCAGTGCTTGCTTGAGGTTTCATGATGAAAAATTAAAGGGATGAGGTCAGGAGTTGTGTGTTAGCATGGAGCTGGATTCATGTGTGTTTTATTGGAGCTGAACTTGTGTCTTGTGGTGCAGGTTTCAGAGTGTGGCATGAGTGATACAGTTGGTCCTATATTTATTGACACAGAGAGTCAAAGGCCCAGTCATGATATCCAAAAGAGCATTGATGCAGAGGTATGCCTTTTGAGGAAACATTTTAGTATTTGTGAGCTGTTTGTTGATAGTTGCAGAGGACAGAGGATTCAACCTATGATACTTGGTCTTGCAAAATGTTGTAATCATCAGTTTATCAGTTACCTTTTTTTTTACTTTGATCATGGTTCTGTGTCATACCAACCTTTCAACTGCAAGACCTCAGGCATCATGCCAAAAGGGAGAACTGTCTCAGCAGACATCATCTATTGCAGTGTGCAAAATTTTGCTGTAGTAATCTACTTTGCTTTGTATGGGTTGATTTCAGGTTGTGAGACTGCTGAAAGAGGCATATGAACGTGTGCGAAACCTACTGAAAAAGGTAGACAATACCTTCCTGGGGGCAGTAAAATATGTGGTGTTCTAGGGTTTAAGTGTGAAACTTAGTGTGGTGTGTACAATAGATATTCATATCCTTAAGTAGTGAAATGAGGGGTAAATTTGGTTGATCTCCATTTGTTTTCCATAACTTGGGAGTGCACAGGTTCTCTTTGCAAATTATAAAGAAGTTTGTAGTGGAGGAGAGAAACATGTACTGGGCATTTCCCTATGCCTCCATTAACTGGAGTTTAATCTTACTCTTTTAACCTTCCACTCTATAGGCTCTTGAGTGTGTGTTTGTTTTTCGCTTGTACAAAGGACCTCTCACTAACTTGTTTGGGACAATATATTGATAGATCTGGATGATTGATGGCCTGGCTGCAGCATGAGGCAGATCTGCATGCGCTTGCCAGAGCACTGCTGGAGAATGAGACCCTGAATGCCAAAGAGATTAGGCAGATTCTGAGCCACCCACTTGAGCAGGGTGATGAAGTTGCCACTGTAAGCATGATGCAGTCTTGACCTGACAAGGAGGATGTTGTGGTGTTGGAGGTACAGACTGGAACAACTACACACAGTGGCAAAGTCAACATTTGTGTTTTTTTAGTTTTAGTTGGGTTTTTCATCTTATGATGCAATTGCTAACCCACTAGTTGCATTTGTGGGTTTTGCATCTTAAGACATGATAATAACCCACTATTCTCATTTATGATATTGTAGTCAGTGAGATATCTGGCCAGCTAGTCAGCCTTTGATATCCTGACTTGTAATGCTGACCTGTTTCTCAAGTATGTCACAACATAATATCTGGATTCTCAGGTTCGTGGGCTGTGTACTTTAGGTGTATACTCTATGAGGCCAATTTGTGCTTATTGCACAGTCAGCATGTGGTATGACCACAAGGGAAGGATGCTCATTAATGTTTACAGCAGTTCAATTCTACTTGGTGGAAATCCATATTTTGGACCGTGTTCTGGACAGTAAATTTTCGTCTGCAGTTTTTTAACCTTGTGGTTCAATTTTCTCAGGTAGATTTCTAGTGCACCACAGTTTGATGCACAGTCCCTCAGGTTCAGTAGTTTTCTGATAGTCCAGGTTGTGATTTCTGCAATCACCAAAATATTTTCAAAGGGGATCAATAAGTTTGGAAGGTTGGATGCAGGGTTGGATACATAGGAGCATAACATGTTGTCTTTGTTTGACCCTGGTTGGATACTACTGTTCAACCATCTGACAGAGGGACAAGAGATGTTTTCCTGCGGATAATTGAGGGACTCTTTCATCAGTTGCTATGTTGACAATTTCATTTGTTGTGGACAACCAAAGATGGAACTCTGCCACTCTAACAGTGAAGCATCTTCTTAACACTTGAGTTTGGTCACTTCATAAATGAAGCCATAGTTTCATACGGTTTCTGTTCCTGAAGGAGTGATATACAGTTAGTAATCTGACCTACATGCAGGGAGCTGGGATTTGAAAGAAACATGGTTGTTGATTTTTTGGCTTGCATTTTGTGGTTTATTGGCTGTAAGGGAGAGAATGTAGTTTTCATTTTGAGGAATGTTCACTAGGTGGTACTGTGAACTGTGAGTG
>Ga0209611_10002921_pt1 | contig 29950 bp, 25 predicted proteins | sample S1TSphgellanicum_3_FD_187693 | JGI IMG/M metagenome (GOLD analysis project Ga0209611, IMG submission 187693) | Host-associated microbial communities from peat moss isolated from Minnesota, USA - S1T2_Fc - Sphagnum magellanicum MG (SPAdes) (version 2) | ecosystem: Host-associated > Plants > Peat...
TGCCAATTGGGGAAGCAAGCTAGGCATCCATTCCCAACTCAAACAACTCATGTAAGTTCCAAACCTTTGGAAATGATCCACTCAGATGTGTGGACCACGAAGATAGAATCCATTGGAGGATGCAAGTACTACGTGAGTTTCATTGATGACCACACAAGGAAGGTGTGGGTCTATTTCATGAAACACAAAGGTGAAGTGTTTCAACATTTTTTGAATTTCAAAGCGATGGTGGAGAAGGAGAAAGGTGCGAACATCAAGTGCCTAAGGTCCGATGGAAGGGGAAAGTGTTTTTCAAATGAATTCAGTGAGTACTTAAAGGAGCATGGAATTCAAAGGAAGTACTCATGTAGTTATTCCCCAAAGCAGAATGGAGTTGCTGAAAGGAAAAACAAGCACATTGCAAAAATAACACGTGCCGTGCTAAATGAGAAGAATTTGCCAAATTACTTTTGGGTTAAAGCAGTAGCAACTGTAGTCTATATCATGAATCGAACACCCACAGTGAGAGTTCATGGCATGACACTTAAAGAAAAATTCACAGGCAAGAAACCCGATGTTTCACACTTCATAGTGTTTAGTTGCATTGCATACATGCATGTTCTTGATGAGAAGAGATCAAAACTAAACCCAAAAGCTGAAAAATGTATCTTCATTAGATATTCCTTAGAACAAAAAGGATATAGATGTTTCAATCCTTCCACTCGGAAGTTGCAAGTGAATAAAGATGTTGTGTTTGATGAGATGGTTAGCTGGTATTCACCACTGAAGGTAGCAAAAGATGAAGAGGCTAAAAATGGTGATGTTTCATCAAATGTGGAACAAGAATCATAATTAATCAGTGGACCACAAGAGTCTTCAATTAGTGGGTCTAGTAGCACTCCATGGAAAGGAAAATTAAGATCTTTAAACATTATACATGGTAGTTCTCAAACATCATCTAGAAATCTTCATGTAGATGATGAGTCAAGTGATTCAGAAAAGAGTGTGGGTGAAGAATCAAGAATCCCTTCAGTTATTACTCTTGGAGCTCGGATGGCCAAGAAAGGTTTGAAAACACCTGACAACAACAGTGGAGTACGAAGATCCACACAAGTCAAATACTTTGTACAAAGACTCACATATGATGGCTTTATAGCTCATCATTATGCATACATGGTAAAGTTATACAGGATGTTGAACCCACTTATTTTGAACAAACTATTGGAAACCCTAAATGGGACAATGCCATGGATGAAGAGATGGCGGCTTTGGATGCTAATGCTACTTGGGAATTGGTAACTTTACCAAAGGATAAGAAAGCAATTGGGTGCAAATGGGTGTACAAGGTCAAACATAATGCAGATGGATTTGTGAGTAAATATAAAGCAAGATTAGTTGCCAAAGGTTATGCCCAAACTTATGGCATAGACTATGAAGAGACCTATAGTCCAGTTGCCAAAATGACGACTGTAAGAGCAATCATTATTATGGCAGCAGTAAAAAGATGGTCTTTACATCAAATGGATGTAAAAAATGCTTTTCTTCATGGAGATTTACAGGAAGAAGTGTACATGGAACAACCACCAGGTTATGTGGACCAAACACATCTTAATTAGGTTTGTAGGTTGAAAAAAGCTTTATACGACTTGAAGCAAGCACCCAGAGCTTGGTCAAACAAAATAGGTCAGTATCTTGTCACAAGTGGATTTCAAACATCCAATGCAGATTTTTCACTATATGTGAAAAATACAGATCATGGGATTGTAATCATAGTCATCTATGTTGATGACTTGATTATCACAAGAGATAGTGATGCAGACATCTCTGATTTGAAGAAGCTTTTGAAGCAAAAGTTTGAGATGAAGGATTTGGTAGAGTTGCGTTACTTCTTCGGCATTGAGGTAATCTAGTCCCCTAAAGGGATATGGTTACTACAAAGGCAATATGCCTTGAACAAATTGTCCAAATATGGGATGACGGGTTGCAAACCCATTTCAATTCCATTGAAGCAAGATGTGAAGTTAAGTGTAAATGAAGGAGACCTTGTGGAGGATACCACTATGTATAGATGCATAGTGGGGGGTTTGATTTACATGAACATCACAAGGCCAGATTTGAATTATGCAGTTAGAGTGGTGAGTCAATTCATGCAAACACCACGAAAGCCACATTTGGATGCAGTGAGGCGCATATTGAGGTACATAAAACATACATTACAGTGTGGAATTTTTTATGAAACCAAAAGCCAGTTACAAGTACATGGATACACGGATGCTGATTAGGTTGGCAATATTTCAAATAGAAGATCAACTAGTGGTTTCATGTTTTTTTTTGGAAGTGGTGTTGTTAGTTGGAACAGTAAGAAACAACCAACAATTGCACTATCAAGCACAGAGGCAGACTACAGAGGTGCAGCAATTACTACATGTGAAGTAGTTTGATTATAAAAATCACTATCAAATTTGGGACAATCAATGGATGCTCCTGTTGTCATTTATTGTGATAACATTAGTAGCATACTACTTGCTAACAACCCGGTCTATCATGCTAGGACAAAGCACATTGAGGTGCAATACCACTTTATCAGAGAAAAAGTTCTAGTAAAAGAAATTAACCTCATTCATGTCAGTACCGAAGATCAAGTTGGTGACATTTTCACAAAGGCTTTAGGTACAAACAAGCTAAGGAAGTTTAGAAAAATGCTTGGTGTACTAAAAGTGGATTTAAGCTTGAGGGGGGAGTGTTGAGAATTCAAGCTCAACTAGTTAGGTTTCATTAGTTATTGGAGTAGGAAAGTAATTAAGTTACTTTCACAAGGTTGAATATTTTCTTTACTTATATTAGTTTGGTTATTTGTGGTTTGGTTTTTTAGTTAAATACCTTGGTGTTGACGGTTTGGCTTTCTTTTCTTCATTACACAAGTTTGTGTATTTCATGTGACAAGAACCTTGAGGAGTTCTTGATGTTATGTTTTGTGTTGTGAGCATCATGTTGTAGTTTCCTTTCAATAAAGATTTATGTTTGCACTTGAGTAGATCTTCTATTTGTCAACAAACTTTGATTCTATTGTGCTTAAAATCCAATTTCTAGTTGTTCAAAAATTCAACTAGAATATTATGATAGGGAATCTTCCATTTAATCTCAAACGAACCTACCAATACAGTTCTATTCTCCTCCTCTCCAAAACTTGTCCAAAGCATAATGTTCTTCAGATTATTATTATAACTTTGCTTTGTAGGATTAAATATATACCTAACCTCATCATCTTGTTGAGTCTTGACCTTTTTTCCTTGAAAATTGGTAGTCATTTCTTTCTTATTCCTTCTTTTGCTACATTTCTTGTTTGGAATTTGGATTTTTTCTAGAGTTTTCTCATGTGTAGGCTCCTCCTGTTGTGATGGTCCTTCTTCTTGTTATCTCAAATCGTCCCATTCCCACTCCTCTTTAGAGTCAAAAATGAAAATCGGACCAACATGTTCACTCATGCCTACCTCTCTTCTAGGCTTTCTAAAACTGTATTTCCTCAATGTTTCTTTGCAATATCTATTGTTTTTTCTAATTGCTTCAAAAGCCCTTTCAAACTTACACAACAAAGAAGATCTTTGAGAAGAAGTAAAATAATAAATAGGAGATGGTAATGGTGAACCTCTCTCTGGAGACCTAGACTACAAATGCAAAATGTTGGAAGAATTTTGTTGTTTCTTTTGCTTTTCTTCTCTCAAATTTTATAGTCTCTTTCTAGATCGTCTTTGCAACTTCTCAACAAAGATTTCTTTTGTGTTCACTTTGGAAATAAAAAATGACAGAAACTCGTTTGTAGAAAACAAAAATGAAGAATCATTATATTCTTTGTCGGCTATAGAAACACCATCACCTTGTTTGTGTAGTGACATTTCTCTTTCCACTTTAGGGTTAATGTCTTAATGACTTTTCCTTTTTTCTTGTTTTTTGACACCTATCAACTTTTGTTCGAGTTTATATTAATAGCTATATGAGCTATAGTTAATGCACGTTGACCTAACAATTCTGCAAATATGGCACTAGGTTTTTATAATAAAACCTCTAGTTTTGATGACCTGGTGTTATCTACACTACAAATGTTCTTTGTATTATGTTGAGTCATTAGATGAACAAAATTTTGTTTTGATGTTACATACATATCTAACCTATAGTCTATTGCTTGTGAAACTATATAATCACGGTTTTTAAGTAGTATCATAACTTGTTGATTCATCAAATTCATTGAAGCTTCTTTTGATGTGACTATCTGATTAGTATTTATGATCTTTGATGTTCTTTCATCTTCTAAATTTTCATCAAATTTTTTTGTTCTATAATCAAAATCTATAGACTTTAAAGACTTTTTATTCTCTAAACTTTGAATCCCCTTCAATGTATGGTCCACATATCTATATGGTTTCACCTTGTTAACATTGACCAATATTGGGTTTGGTTTAAAATTGTTAGCAAAAACAAGAAGAACTAGGTTATTGGGTAAGCAATATTGTACCCTGAATGGACCAAACCATCTTTTTTTACATCTGCCCAAATGTGACTTTTCTCCCTTGGGAAACCACATAACATAATTTCCAAATTGGAACTTCTTCTCTATGTGTTTCTATTGACTCCATAGAAATTTGTTCCATTAGTTTTCTCCAACATTATTCTAAGCCTCCCATTTGTTCTCTTGTAACTTTTCCAATTTTGTAATTTTGGTAGTTAGTATTTTGGTGGGTTTTACATCTTTGTGGTTCGCATTAATAATTAATAGAACATATTGTATTGGCATTAAAGGATGTAGACCATAAACTAACTAGTAAGGTATATATCTTGTTGCCACCTTGTGAACTATTTTTATACAAAAATAAAACTATGGACAAATGTTCATCCTAGTCTATTTTATTTTCATTGACTAACTTGGTCAATAATCTACCAATAACTTTGTTAATAGACTCTACTTGTCCATTTCCCTATGGGTAATATGTAGTAAAATTAACATGTTTTAATAATAACTATTTTTTAAAATGTTTTATTATATCATTAATAAAATTTTCTCCTTGATCTATAATTATGGTCAGAGGACATCCAAATCTGGTTTAAATATACTCATACAAAAATTTAGCTATAACTATGACAATATTGGTTATGAATGCCTTTGCCTCTACCCATTTGGTTGCATAATCTATAATTACTAGAATATATCTATTCCATGTTAGTCTTCCTGCTAGTTTAATTGAACCTGTAAAATCTAGACCCCACTTCATAAAAAGTTCCTTTGAAAGTGTTGTTACCAAATTGGCCAAACTTTTTGTTTTTAGTCCTTCAGTTCTTTAATAGTTGTCATAACTTCTATAAAATTCATTAGTATCTTTGAATAGAGTTGGCCACCAATAACCTACATCCATAATTTTCTTTGCAATAATATTTGTCGCAAAATGTTTTCCTACCACTCCTTCATGTAGCTCCTTCGGAACAATCTATGCTTCCAAGGTGGTCAAACATTTGCACAATCTATTATTTTGTCCCAATCTGTACATTTTCCACTCTTTTAGAGTAAAGGGTTCTACCTTTCTAGCTATCTTCTGCTTCTAATTTAAATTCAGAATTTTTGGCATCTAATCTATCTCTAAGTAGCTTTTCACTTCTTGCATCCATATAGGTTCAACAAAAAATAGTGATGCATCTATAGTCTGATTTAGGAATCCCGATGGTTTTGAGCAATTTGGTACTCTAAATAAAGCATTAGCTACCACATGTGTTCTATTAAGCTTGTAGACTACTATGAATTCATACTCCAAAAATAACAACAACCATTTGGCTATCCTTCCAGACACTTGTGGTTTATTGACCAAATATACAATAGCCATGTGATCTACATAAAAGACAAATTTGTTTCCCAACAAAAAATGTTTGAACTTGTGTACAGCATAAACCATTGTTAAAGTTTTTTTTTTTGTAGTAATATAATTTTTCTCAACTTTATTTAAAAGTTTAAAGGCATATATTATAGGTTGGTCATATTTACCAATTGGGTTTTATGCTAACATTGCACCTACTACCAGTAAATATGCATATGTGTGCACATGGAACTCCAATTGCCAATTTGGAGGTATCAAAATTGGGGCTTCCATATATTTCTTCTTAATATGATCCCAAGCTTCTTGACACTTTATGTTTTAGATAAAGGAGTCTATTTTTTTCATCAGCTTTGTGATTGGTGCCATGATAAAGGCAAAATTCTTAATAAAACATCTATAAATGTGAGCAATAACATTAAAAACTTGAATTTGCTATGGGTTTGTAGGTATTGGCATACTAACTATTACCCGAACCTTTTTAGGGTCTAGTATTTTTCCTTCCTTGGAAACTATGAACCTTAAATTCAATCCTAAAAATACTATAAAAGCACATTTTTATGGGTTAAGATTGATTTTGTATTCTTTTCATTTTTGAAAGCAAAGTTTTAGCTTCATCAAATGACTCTCCATATCTCTATAGACCGTGAAATCATCTAATAATATCATCATGAACTAGTCTAAGTACTCTTTAAAAGCTCTGTTGATTATTCTTTAGAATGTTGGTGGCCCATTTTTTACACCAAATAGCATCACCATCCAAACAAAAGCTCTTTAGTTTATTACAAAGGTTGTTTTTATTTATCTTTAGGGGTTATAAAATTCTGATGGTATCATGACTATCCATTTAAAAATGAATAAGCTTCATACCTTGCTACAATGTTCAACACTTCATCAGAAAATGGGAAAGGACAAGGATCTTTTTTGGTTGACTTATTCACCTTCCTGAAATCTACACAAATTCTCAATTTTCCATTCTTCTTAAATACTACCACTATAGGTGATAACCTTGTAGCCTCCTCTACTAGTTGAATGAATCTTGTTGCTAATAGTTTGTTAATATCTTGTTTGACAACCGCAACGTAGTTGGGGTTCAATCTGTAACTTGCTTGATGTGATAATGGGATTAAGGTGTCTAACTCAATTGTGTGTTGAGCCAGCTTTGGAGGTATGCCTTTCAAGTCCTTATAAGTCCAAGCAAATAGGTCTTGGAACTCCTTAAGTAAAGTCTAAAGCTCTTAAGTTTTCTCCTTTGTTAATTGGGCATTAACCTTGATGCACTATGGATTTGCCTATGTGCCAAGATTCTACTTAACAAGCATTCTTTTTCAATCAAGGTCCAACTTGTTATTTAAAGATTTTGTATTTGAATTTTGGCTAGTGTTTCATCCACTTCAATATTAGCCTGGCTATGACAATAATAAGTTTATGGATAGACCTTATCTTCCAATGATGTCTTTAGTTTGACATTAAATTTTGTTGTTTTTGTTGTTAAAGCCACTACTTCTGCTACTCCTTAATCTAATATCCCTTGTTCTAGTTTAGATTCTCCATTGATTCTGATCTCTATAACTCCAACACTCAGTAATGAAACTATTTCATCTAAAATAGTAATTGTGCCAATTGAGAATAATTATGGTTTTGTCTCAAAGATCAGATCTTCCTCCTCATATGTTACACCTCCATCAAGTCATCATAAACAAATATCTGGGGCCTTTTGGTTTTTGCTCCCAGTTTCTTGTTAAATGATATTGTTCTAACTATTCCATTACCTTGAACAATAATCACATTGTTCCCCCAATCATGTGTAACCTTTGCATCTTTAAAGCAAGGTCTTCCCAACAACATGGAATAGTTAGAATCTACCACATTGCTTTGCAAAACAATAAATGTGGCTACATATGGTATGCCATGTATGTGAATCTCCAAATTTTTGATGATTCCTAAAGGTTTGGTAAAATTTTGGTCTGCCATTTTGAGGTGGTATGGGGCTAGTCTTGGTTTGGGTAAACCTAATTTTGTTTTGAGGTTTTCTATTATGATATTTATAGTTGCTCCTCCATCTAATAGAACATCTTCAATAGTGTTCTTCCCAACTTGTACTTGAATAACTGTCATCTAGTTATCTACCTCTATAGTTACAATGTCAACTTTAAAGTGTGTTTCAATTATTGTGGCTACATTAGGCTCTAATATCATTTTAATAGTTATATTGGGTTTTTCTAGCTTTAGTTTTTGCCACATATATTTCTTAAGATCTGGTGTTATCTTTAGCAATTGACTTAATCTTAAGGTATAGGTAGTTTCTAGCATTTGTTTACTTATATCTTGGAATATCTAATCCATAAACATTACTTTGTTGTTAGGAATAGTAGATAGAGTTTTTGGTACAATTGGTTATGTGGACACCTTAATCTTTGGTAATCTTGCCCAACTTGTATTCCATTGTGCTTTCTCCTTTGGATTCATACTTTCTGGCAGGTTTTTTTCTCGCATCTCTTGTATTATTTTGACAAAAGATTGTTTTAATCTCTGCTCCTCTTCACAAATCAATAGTAAACTTCTTCTTGATTGGCTCTTTGTCCTTGAACACTTGATCTTTAGTAACCTTGTTCCTAGTGATGGCCATGTTGACATCCACTATACGAATTGAAGGATTGGCAACCTTGGGCTCCACCACATATGGTTTTTCTATAGTTTTCAATCCTTTGTTCTTAAACATATTCTACATGTCATTGTATTTAAGATAGTCTATAATCTTATGTCCAATCTCACAACATATATGACATGAATACCTCATAAGTCTTTGTACTTTGATTTACGAAGAGGTAACCTCAGAAATTGTAGGAATAGACTTTTTCTTTCTTTTGACTCTAAATGATTCAACATTGTGATTTGTCTTATGACAATTTGTATAATACATTCTTGTTTTCTTTATAATTGTTTGAGGTTTTTAAGCTAATATTATCTTACTATCATGTGGTACTCATAAATTGTTTATTGCCTCAACTTTAATAATTCCTTTTTCACAAACCAAAGTTATTTCCTTGTGTTGCTACATGGTTTTTCTCTTCATGCATGTTGTTATTACACATAGATATGGTTGTAATCCAAATTTGAAGGTAATAATTTAAAAACTATTTGTTTTATGTGTTGAAGACTATTGGCTAATTTCAATAATCTCTCATAATAAACCTTCCACCCTTTCATTATTCTCCTACTTCATATTTTTCAGTTGCAAATAGATTTGTTCATCATTTTGAATTATTTTGAACTGTTTACAGAAAGCTAATTGTAATTTTACAAAAGTACAATTTGGGTATACTCCCATGTAATTGTTACACTAGTCAAATATAATGTCTCTAAGGGTAAAACTAAACAACTTAACAATTTTTGCATCATTTATTTCACCATTTGCTTTAATAGCAGCCTCAAAAACTCTGACATGAGCATCTAGGTTAGAATCCTTCACATTTTAGGGTAGTTAAATGGTCAATGATAAGGCCGATTTGGTGGCAATGGTGGTATTCTTGGATTCACCATTTGTAGTCCAAAATATCTTGAAGGTCTTAGTGGTCCTAATCCTCCTTCTAAATTTGATGGTTGTCCAACAAAAAACTTGTCCACCTTTCTAGGCATTTTTGTATGCATACTCACAAGGTTTATTCCCCTTGGAGTCTGTGGTTTGGACTTCACACTAGTAATGGTATGGGTTGGTGTTATTGTAAATGGAGCTTCAGTAACTGTAATCGTAGAGTGGGGCATTGCCACAAAATATAATGGTACAGATCTTATTGGTTCCACTTTGAAATTGGAAGTTCTTACATAAGTAACTCCAACATTGTTGTGGTGGAACAAAATTGGTGCAGGAGCTATAGAAATTGGTACTACGTCTACCATAGTTTGAGTTCTCATTTCCACTTAGTTGTTTCTCCAAATTTGTTTTCTAAATCTATTTGAAATTTTGACCCTCTCATGGTACAAATCCTCTGGCTTAAATTCTCCATGGTCCTTTGCAGGTTCTAGATTCAGATTTTGGAAATGTTCAACAAATCCTTGCCTTGCATTATCTTTAATAAATGGACATTCATTGATCTGATGTCCAATCTGATGGCAGTATGTCATTAAAAAAAAATTGAAAATATATGATCTATCTATGACTATATTATAGTCATAAAGGACACATATGACTAAATGGTCTAAAATCATATTGGACGAGTTGTAAAGGATAGAAAATCATAAAGGACATGATATGGCACATACATTTGTATAATTATATAAGACAACGGTGTAATCATTTGTTCCACGTAGGCTCCACCTATTATGAAATGTGGATGCCAACATGTAATACACATGGTAGACTATACTTATGTGGGGTCCATGTGGTAATGTATTTAACGAACTGAATTACATGTGTCACATAGCAAATGACTAAACCATGACTTCTATATGACTCACACTACACTAGTCAATGAGTCACATATGACAATACAAATATACCTGCCACATAACTATTGACTACATTATGATTAAAATTGCCATTATATTTATGTTATATGTGGCATTCAGGGAATGGCCCATGTGGTGCTAGTCATTTATGTGTGAAATTGGAAGCTAGAGTGGTAGTCATTTATTTGTCATTGTGTAGTATTTTTTAATGAATAAAATATTATTATATGTAAACAAGGTGTTAACCATGGTTTGGCATGTGGCAATCTATGATTTGTACATTTAGGCTTGGTTGATTGGGCCACATGGCAATTTTCTATTTAAACATTTGGAACTTGGTAATTAAAAAGGCATTCATTTATGAATGAATTTTTAGTTTTGCTATATTGAAAAAGTGCCATATTTTAGCCATATGGTAGTTATTGTTTAGTGATTTGTATACTTTTCATACTAAAACAATAGTGATTGTTTGCTTTTGATCTAACCCTAAATTGTCAACTATGTACATGTGAAAAGATATGCATTGCAAATTTCCATGTTCACTGATACAAGTAAATGTTAATAATGACATTGTTAAATTCTAAGTTCCATAAAAAAAAACCAGAATTTTAATGTTTGATTAGGTACAAATTAACCAAACATTATAGAATAAAACCCGATCATTCTAGTTAACATTGTCAATTTTCACATACTTCCAATTCCACAAGGTAGAAGTTCCGACCACATCTTTCATTAAAAACTGGTCATCAACTTCATGTGTGTGCATAAGCGGAATATCAACCACATGAGCAATTGCAATATCTATTTTGATCCAAAATTTTGGAATAGGAAGGCCATGAAATTTGTCGATCCCCCAAAGTCCACTGATTTTTCCTAATGCCACCTTTTGCTTTTGGATTTTGGGATTTACCAAGGTCACCGGTTGTCCTATAACAAACTACAATCCACACCAAAAGCCCATGCATTAAAACACTAGACTAAGTTATGCCAACACTTATACTATATAAACAAGCTAATTTGCAAATTAAAAAAAAAGAATTGAAACCAACAATAATCAAAGGTGTTTGCCTAATGTGTGTTTGCCTTCTCTTTATTATACTTTGCAGGTGCAATCACCCTCCCCCTCAACTCCTTCCCTGATATTTGATGTTGCACAACCCAATCCAACATGTTTACGATTGTGAAATGCTTAATCACATCTAGATGCCAACATTGATGCAAACAATTAATATGTACAACATAGTTTTGGCATTATGCTCACTTGACCCACAACTTGATCTTCAACGACACCAAACTTTGATGGAGATTTCATTCCAATTGGTCCTTTTTTATTGAGTAGTTTATTTGATGGAAAGGATCTTGGTACCAGAACCCAATATTTACCTTTTGTGCTTGGAATTTGGGGTGTTGGCTTAACTAGTGTAGTATTTTTTGTCCCTAATTTTTCATATGGTGTTGTTGCGGTGATTATATGGGGCTTAGATGAACCAAATCCACCTGCACAATGTGGCAAAGTAGTGTTGCCTCTAGAAAGAGAATGTGCATTTTCATTATCTAGCAAATTTGTATCATGTATGGTAATTTTTTCTTTTCGCATTACTACATGAGGGTTTGTTTATGCTTCTTCACAAGTAGACTTAGGTTTTGAAGGAGGACTAACCAAGTCTTTTTACTTCCCCAAGAACTCTAAAAACATTGTCTTGATGTAAACTAATGTTTAACTATTTGCGTGTGTTGTGTTTAGCATATTAAAAAACTTCCCATCCAATTCATTTTTTTCTCCTTTCCAAGTTGGTCAATATGGCTAACATTCTCCTTGAGGTTCCTTGCTTTTAATAATCCCAACATTGTTGGTTAAACAACTATGTCAAAGGAAATAAAACAACTACTTTGCATTACAACAAATGATGAACATAGTTGTAGACTAGAATCGCAACAAAAATATTTGTGGTAGTAGATTTCAAGACATGCCAAAAATGAAAACTTAGTAGCAAGTTTAAATTTTTTACAACCCAAATCATTACAGCAAAGAAAAATAACATAATAAGTGAAAAAAAAAGTTGGCTAGTCATACTTACATTCTAATAAGTCCAATGCAAAGAATTTAGGAAGTAAGTTTTGAACATTTTACTGAACCAATTTGCTTCGATCCATGGAGATTTTTATCAATTTTTGTCAAACTTGGGCTTCGTTGCCTCTGCTTTTTCTGCAACACAAAGTGAATGGTCAATTCAATCAACTACAATCATACAAAAATAGTATAAATTGCATAAACAAATGATGATGACAACATACATTTGCACATAAAAACTTACCAATTGGGCTTTCATCCTAGCTTTGCTTGTATGCCCCACATTTGCCAAGTTTTTCACCTTACTCCTCGCATTTGACATTTGTTTTGCCTTTTTCTCTGTTTCAAGTTTATTCCAGTAAACCTTTAACTTCTCCCAATGAGTAGGTTCAATGTTCATAAGGCATTCTATTCTCCCTGCTAGAAACCTAGCTTTCAACTTATTTCTTTTTGTTTTGAACCATTTCTTAACAACATTTTTGAAACCCCTAGTAGACAACTCATTTTCCATATATTCAAACTTTTTGTTTAAAGCTACCCTTAACTTGTTAAGGGATTCTGGCTCATGACCCTCCCATTTTATAACATTGGTGTCAAGTATTCGAGGAATCAATGTTCTCATTGCATCATCCCATGCATTTTTACCTTCACAACATCCATCCATGTTACCCCTTGCCCTTATATGGATTTTGTGAGATTTTTTACCAATTGCAAGCCTAGCATCGCTTGTTGCATCACTTTCCTTCTTCATTGTTCTTCCAATTGTTCTAGTTATACTTTTCGCTTTCACCGAAGGTACAAGTTCTTTTTGCTTTGGATGCACACTTGTTGACCGCATATATTTTGTAACATTACCATAAGACACATGTATCCATGGCCCAAGATAAGAAGTTACTCCCGGTTGCGGCATTATGAATGTTGGGGGTGGCATCCATTGACACAAATGATAGTGATGTATGTGCAAACACCAATAGCCAATTCATTTTCCATGAAATTAAACCCTAAAAAAAGAAAGATGTATGCAACATATTAACAACAATCCATCACATTAAAAGCAATAAAACATGAAACTTTATGGTAAGCCTGTCACACTCAACTCATGATTATAAATACATGTTCAACATTGAAGCAGCTAACTTGAACTTGATATGTTTTTTAATGGTTCGAAGCCACATCCATATAAATAATGAGTACAACGTAGCAAAAACTACACCCAACACCTAACAAAGAAAAATAAAATGAGTAATATTGATAACTTAATAAGAACTAAGTTGTGCTTGGGTGATCACAAACTTGATCACGACTCTAATAGAAAATAAGAAATAGATGCTACAAAAATTGAAACTTACTATAGACACCAACTCATTTGGCATGTAGTCACCATCGGTCTTCATCTCTGCAAATGCCTCCTCCATAATGCTTACAGATCTATTGCTCTCCTTAACCTTCGCATTGCTTGTGCTTCCAACTAACCTTGTACTATGTCAAACCAGCTCACTTGGTTTAGGTAAAAATGAACACAACTGCCAATTTTTTTGGACATTGAAAGATTCACACCTGCATAAACAAAACATTGTACCTTTTTGTAAAGACAACACACAGTAAACCAAGATGCATACCATATTGTTTCTCAAAGGTACATGTAAAAGGAGATGGGAGCTATGCATGAGTTATGTCAGAGAGGTATAGAGATAAAACTATTTGTAGCAAAATACATTAGGAAATTACCTGGGGAAGATTTGAACATACTACTATTTTGGTGGTGCTTTGAAACCTACACATGATGACATGTGATCTTCACCATCCAAAAAACATTGTAGCAAAAATTGAACAATTGACACGTATTTAGGGTTGAATGGACATACAACTATCTCGATGCATCTTTAAGAGGTTTTAACACGTACACTATAAAAGCCACATTCGTGTCCCTCTAATGTTCATATTCTCCTTTCTCTACTACAACCTATACATTGTTATCAACATCATCTTTAGAAACCTTTAAGTCTTCCATATTTTGCATCTGGGTTGCAATAGTATGTCAAATGCATAGGTCTTAAACATATACTAACATACACACATGCAAGGATTTGAGCGGGAAATGAGCAAGAGGTAATAGAAAAGAATACCAACAATTTTCATCCATTTTTTGGAATGGTTTCTTAACCTAAAACTAAAAAATAAAATCAATTTGTTGGGGTTGAAATCAATCTTTGTTCCAACAGCTAATTAGTTATGGCTCAGTGATGACATTTGTTGCAATAATATCCTTTGCCATAAGCAATGGCTAGAACTTCAACATGACTTTCCTAGTTCAAATATTTGCTCCTTGGTGTGCATAACTTGTCAAAGAAATGTTTTTGTATAATGGTGATCAGATCAACAATGCGCTTATTGCCTATTCTCCTTTGCATTAACAATGCAGTGCAAGCTAAGGTAATCAAGTTAGTGTCAAACACCCTTTTTGAAGTGCATCTCAATTCTATTGCCCATGTCTTTCATTATAACTTGTTTATTTGTTTCTAGCTTGCAAGTGAGACAATGGAAGCTTTATGGGTATGACCTAGAGTATAGGTTAGTGCACATGGTATTGCACGAAGCATGTGTCTTCAAAATCAAATCCTAGTGGAGCAAGTCTATTGGGTACATGGAAGTTCTACTCATGTGGAGTTTATTGGATAAGTTTATTTATGTGTCTCCCTTGGATCCTTCCTACTTCCAAACTGGATGAAGTGATTTTGTGAGGATCATAAAGTTGAAGTTAAAGTCCTATTCACCCTTATAAGCCAGATTTATCATATGAAACCAAAAGATGTTGTTTAGAATTCACACATCTCTTTGTGTGGGAACCATTTTATGCATTTAGGATATGGACAACATGAACATCAAATTATGGATAGTCTACACATCAATATGCTAGTGTGGGGGGTTTCTTTGTTGACAATTTGGCATTGTCTATTGTCCTCCTTATTGAGTTTAGATGTGTTGCATTCTAAAATGTGATTATAGCCATAAAAGAAAATTTGAGATGTAGTATTTTTCAAACATTTTTTTCATCCTTGTTCTTCTTTGAGCTTTTGTAATTGCCCAAGTGTGACACATAATCTTCTAATGCTATTGTAGTCTTTTGAGTTGAATTGGTAAATGACAAGGGTGTAGGTCTAGTGGACATTTGGGCTTTATCAGTGAGGATGTGTAGTAGCAGTTAGAGGCACTGAAGACTTATAAGCTTGAGGTGGAGATGTGGGGGATGGGATTATGGTGTGGTTGTTGCAAGAAACAACAACAATAACATAAATTTACAGGTAAGTTTACTTAGTATACCCTTTCTTTTTTGTCTTTTCACACATGCCCTTACCAAACCCAATTGTTTTTATGTGCAGAGTATGTCTAGAATATGTTTGTTTGTTGGTTGTGGAATGCATGGGGAGTTCCAATCCCTTCATTGTGTTTGCCTAGACCATGACAAATGTGCAGGATTGTAATATTGTGTGTGGGGCCCTATGACTTTTGTCAATGAAATAATATGTTTTTTTTTAGGCTCAAGTATGTAAGGCCTTTAGAACAACATTGTTTTGTGCTAATTTTTCATATATAAGTCTTTGTAGTTACTAGATGGAACACATTGCCAACTATCAGCACTAATTGAACCAATTTTTCCATATATTTAATTTGGCTTTTTTAATTATAAGACTTTGAATCTTGCAAGTTATGCACTATTGGAATTTTTTTACGTCAGGGAGAGCTAAGTCTTTGGGAAGGAAGGGGCTCTCTCAACATGAATTTCATGTTGCAGAATTGAGTGGCATGGTGTTGAATTTGGTTTTTCCTCCTCCTTAAACTTTACTCCTTCACACCTATCCCATGGTACTAATTTGCTTTTTATATTTTTTCACCTTTTCTCTTTCTTTGCAACATCGAGCTACTACGATGTAGTTAGCAATCATGGCATGTTAGAAGTATGTAAGATGAAAGTGACATTAAAATGATGTTTATTTTCACTAGAGCTCTTGGGAACGTGTATAAGAAGGGAGGCTCAATGCTTATGAGATATGTACTGAGATATGTCCAGATGTTCATTTTCCCTTCTATCATCTCTATCTTCTTTTTGTCTAAATCATGTTTCAATAATTTAGTTAGTTTAACAATTTTCCACAACTCATTCTTTTGAAATTGTTGCCCTCTAAAGGTAGTTATGAGTATTAAGGCCTTCGGTAGGAGCTTATAGTAGTTGGCATCAATTGATTACATTCAAAAGCCAATGTATTTCAAGCTCCATAGATGACTATGGATGTTATAAGAATTCTACATGTGTCAATGTTAGTTTTAGTCAATTTATCTATAAAGAAATCTTTTGTGTTCTTCAGGGGATCTACATCTACCAATGTCATGTGCTTATTGCAAGTTAATTCTTTTAGTATTCCTTCTTTAGCTTTCTCACATATTATGTGAAATTTCTACATATAGCTTTTGTACATGTTTTACAAATGCATGAATAAGAAGATCTGAACTACAAATGAAATGACGCCATTCTTGTCTAGAAAAGAATAATCGGTTTGCTTTTAATTATGCAAGCTTTGCGACATGTTCTCAAGCTGTAAGATGAGGGGCATTATCTTCCTTAGGAAAGTGGGTGTGATTGTGCTTTTAAGTGAATTGTACATTAAAGTTCTCTATGTAGTGAAATACACCTCACTCATCATGCTAGTTGGTAACCAACTTGAAAGGTGCCTGCAACACTCTAAAAGCAATAGTGATCACTGGTTGGTGTTTCACATACCATCAATGGAATGGCCGTGTGCAACAAGGACAAGAAATGGATGATTACAATTCCTAGGCTCAACACAAAACATTTTTCACACTATTAAAATTCCTTTTTTTTTTACTATAAATTTTGGTAAAAAAAGACCCATTTTGGACAATTCATTTTGAACATGTCCATTGTGATTGGGCCATGTACTTTTTGACAAGCCTAAGTTGGCATTTTTGACTAGTACTTTTGACTAGGCATTTCAATTAGTACTTTTGACTAATCAATATAACAATCAAATGATTTTGTGACTAAGCAAACACCATTTTGACTAAGCAAATGCCATGTGGCATTTAAACAATGGCCACCCAAGTTAAGCCACGTGGCATCTAAACATTGGCCACCTAGGCTATGCCATGTGGCATTTAAACATTGGCCATTTAGGCTATGCCACATGGCATTTAAACATTAGCCATCTAGGCTATGGCATGTGGCATTTAAACATTGACCATTTAAGTTATGCCATGTGGCATTTAAACATTGGCCACTAGGCTATGCCACGTAGATAAAACCTAAATAACCTAGGTTAGACCTAAAATTAAATACCTACTCCTAAGGGCCCTATGTTTAAGAACCTACAACATAAATTCCTAGGTCTAGGTCTTGGAGCCTATAACTAGCAACTAGGTATAGAAGCCTAAAGTAGGTTAGGGCAACCTAAGCTATGAACTTTACTAGGCTTCAATGTACACAACCTAGATTAAGCCTACACCTATATGACCAAGGTAGGAAAATCCTATTTCATTTTGAATTTGGCCTTTAAGGTTGAGCCTTTTCAATTGGTTCATCCTAAGTGACTTTGCTTTTTAAAATATTTTTTATGTCTTGGATGCTTATGGTGCATCTATTTATATTACTCATCATTTGGAAATGATGGTAAACAATATGGGACAAACTTTTGGGAGGGAGAAACATTTTCATGTTCACACAACACTAGAGACTTTTAGTTCACACAACATTATTACTAAATAACTATGTAAGATACATAAATTAAGTAAATAAATAAATAAAAAGGTAGGTAAATATGTATGTTAATTAAGTTAAAATAAAATTTAGTAATAATTAATGTATAGTTATTTAGTTATAATTAATAATTACAATCATATTATAAATCCTTGAATTATAAAATATCAAGACAATTATAATGTACTATATTGTTGATTGATAATTACAACCAAATTATAATTAATCCTTACAAATTTGACTTAATTCATTATATATTATCAACAATGTATTTGCAATAATTAATAATTAAGTATTGAATTACACATTCATAGTGTATTTTAGGTAAATAACTCAATACAACTCATAATTTATCATAGGTATATAAATGGCCTACCTTAGCTTATATAACTAGATTACCTATAGGCTAAAATATATGTAAATAAGTGGAGTATAGGTAGGGTATGTATAAATAAATACACCTACATATAAGCTAATTGTATTTAGGTTATTTAGCCACATATTTACATTACATAAATTAAATAGGTGGTTAATTTAACTTACGAAAAATTAATTATTGGTAAAATTATGTTTAAACCAACAACAACTAAAGTAATTATAGAAAAATTAATGATTATTAAATTAATAATGGCTAAACCAACCAAAAAATAAAAATAATTATGGAAAAATAACCATGAAATAACCATATCTAAATAAATATGTTGAAACTAACCATGAATAAAATAAATAAAGCCAAGCTAACCAATGAATAAATATGGCTAAATTAACCATAAGTAAAGTAAATATGGTCAAACTAACCAATGAATAAATATTTCTTATGACTAAACTAGAAATGATTGAAATAACAATGAGTAAAATAAATATGGCCAAACTAACTAAAGAATGAATAATTTATGGTTAAACCAACTATGGCTAAACTAACCATGAATAAAGTTAATATGGCTAAACTAACCAATGAATAAATATTTTATGGCTAAACCAACTATGCATAATTCATTATGGCTAAAATAAGTATGAATGAAATAATTATCACACTAAAATCAAAATGGTTAAAACATTTATGATAAAATTAACCATGAGTGAATAAATTTGGCTAAACTAACTACTAACAAAATTAATATGGCTAAACTAACTAATGAATATATATTTTATGGAAAAATCAATTATGCAAAAACTAATTCTGGTTAAAATAATTATGGCAAAATTAACCATGGCCAAACTAAAAATGGTTAAACTAACCATGAGTAAATAAATTTGGCTAAACTAACAATTAATAAAGTTAATATGGTTAAACTAACTAATGAAAAAAAAATTTATGACAAAACCAATTATGCAAAAATTAATTATGACTAAAATAAACATGAACTGAAATAATTATTGTTAAAATCAAAATGTTTAAAATAATTATGGCAAAACCAACCATGGTTAAATTAACAATAGTTTTAAATTAATTATGAGTCTATTGATTATGGTTTAATTTACTAGGGTAAAATAATAATATGTGAAAAATAAATATAGCTAATTTTGTTATGTTTACACTAACCATGGTTAAATTCATTATGGCGAAACCAACAATGGCCCAACTAGTAGTGGTTAAATTAATTATGCTAAACTAATTATCATGGCTAAATTTACTAAAGTTAAACCAACTATTGTTAAATTAACCATGGTTAGATTAATTATGGTTGACTTTAATTTTAATTAGTTTTTCATATGTAGTTGAGCCATAATTAATTTCAATATAATCAATTTAACCATAGTTAAATCAACCATATATATATAATTTAATCGTAATTAATTTGATCATGATTCATTTAGTTATGATTAGCTAACTTTTACATTTTCCAACTTTTCTCTCATTTGTCAAACATAGTCAAAATGTTAAATGTAGTCCCAAGGTACCCAACTAGTATTATAATTTGTAATTGGCTAATTTGATTAGGGCTATTTAGTTAGCCTTATTGATTGATTATAATATGTGTCCTTATTGACTAGGGCACTTGTTAATTTGATTAAACTGGGTGGTCTTATTGACTAAACCACTAACCAATTTGACTAGGTGGTATTTTAAAGTCTAGTTTGACTAGATGTCTGATTTGACTAATTGTCAAATTGGTCACTTTAATCAAATTAATTGGTCAAAAAATGTGCATTGTGATTCCAGCCGTTGGCCTCTAGTAAAAAATACATGTCTTATAGTAAAAAAAACCAACTTGGTCAGTTTGAAAAAATAGAAATTCTAGTAATGTCATAAATTAATACATATACCTTAAACCCCAAACCTCACAAATTTCAAACCAGTTTTCTATTTTTTGGATATGGGTTTCCTAAGGTAGCTTGATGAACTACAAATGCATGAACAAAAAGATATGCTAATAAGTACATGAGATAATAACATTATGCAATTAAAATTGCATCATTGCACTATCTTACATGACTTGAATTAAGATAACAATTTTATGGTTTGTATATCCCTTTGATCTTGATTTGGCTGGTCCAAAATTTGATTTGCTCAATTGATTGCTATCCATTAAATAGGAAATATGATAAATACACAACATATTATTAATCCACATTATATTTTTGTTTGTAATTTGGTGTGTTTATTGACTTGGGGAGTATTAAAAGGGTCATTAATTTGAGCACAACATTAAATTCTAGTGATGTAAACCTTGATCACATTTTACGTTTGGTTAGTTGGCACCTTAAAACAAAAGACAGACAAAGTTAACATCTAGGAAAATCTAGGAATTGATTTCAACAAGGTCTAATGCATGTTGACTAAAAGTTTCATTGCATTTTCTGAATGTGGGTTGTTTGAATGAATTGGTAGCCCGACATTGTTGTTGCCTTGGAGGTACCTGATGACTTTTTTACACCTTGATGACATTATTGTGAAGTAGATGTCAATATAATAAAATGTGTGGGTATTGGCAAAGTTGTAGGATTAATTGCCCCCATTTCCATTTGATGTGGTAGATGTTTTTTCCTACATAATTCTAATTTTGACTTTTATCTTTCTTTTTAGCAAAGTTTTTAGCTATCTATTTGTATTGTATTATTGTGGTAACAACAATATTATCATGCTTGATGCAAGTGTACATTCACAAGGACAATTGTGGTGGTATTTGACATAACAACAATTTATGCACCTAGGGACAAAGTAGATTATAGGAAGAAAGCATGAAATGCAAGTAGTTGAAATGGGAATGTAACAAATGAAGGCCTATGTAGTATTAAAGCCCTTGGAGTTCAAGACCTTTCTTATCATCTTGCATTTATTGCCAATTTTGTTTAGGTATTGTTAATTTTGGGAGGTTAATATTGTTTCTGCTAGGCCCCAAATGGATTTAATTCACACCAATGCAATGTTGAAGTGTGGCTACTCACACTTTTGAGCCATTTGGCTGATCTTATTGCTTTTATTGTTTGACAATTAGCTGATAAGCAATAGGATGGAGTTGGTTGGTGCTACTTGGTGTTGTTGACCATGTAAGGGACCAATACAAATTGGAACAACACTATGGACCCTCAAAGTCTACCACTTTCTCACCCAAAAAGACAACAACATAAGGATGATAGGCTATGGATTTGAGAAGAGTAAAGAAGTAGGTTGTATGCATTGAAAAATTTACATTGTCCTTGTGCTAAATGCAAAAGACGTACTTTGTGCACAATGGCAAATGTGGGGAACCACTTCATATTCAATGGAAAAGATCCTAGTTTTAAAATGTGGAGGGGTCCATAAAATAGAGATTCTTTGGATGAAGAAGGGGAAGTTGAATTTAGAAGACCTATTAAACAGCAAAACCTAAAGCTTGATTTGCAAACAAATATTCGAGCCATGGTAGAAGATGCTTTCTAGCAAGTAAATGAACCTATGGCATTAGAAGAAAGAACAATGGAGATTATAGAAGAGGCTTTTGTGGTTGCTGATGGTTTACAAGAGGAAGCCAATGTTAGAAATGGAAACAATAATGAAGACAAACTTCTTGGCAACATTGAAGTGGACCATGAACTTTTGGGAGAAGTAGCATCTAAAGATGTAGTGCCACTGGACAATAGTTTTGATCTAATGGCTTTGGAGGAAGCAATTAAGGAGTTGTACAAAAACTCAAAATGTACCAAACTAGTTGTTACAATATTACTCATGAATTTATGCACGATGCATGGAGTTAGCAACAAGTTTGCAAATGAGCTTTTCACTTTCTTATGACTTCATTTATTACTTGCAAATAATTGCTTGCCCCAAAACTATTATGCAGCTAAAACACTAACCATAAGAGTAGGTTTAGATTACAAAAATATACATGTTTGTGGAAAAAGGTGTGTCCTATTTCGAGGAAAATATAAAGATGTTATAAATTTTCCAAAATGTGGAACACCTCGATACAAGGATGAAGGAAACAAATTGTACCTCGTGAAAGTAATCAAACATTTTCCCATTAATCCTAGACTTCAGAGAATGTTTAGGACACCTGCCATGTCGTCTTTGATGTTATGGCATGCACAAAACAATAGTCTAGATGGACTTGTTAAACATCCATGTGACTCAAAAGCATGGAAACACATTAATGAGAGGTTTCCAAGATTTGCTTTAGATGTTAGGAATGTGCACCTAGGTCTCATAGTAAATGGTGTGAACCCATACAAATTGAAATGTTCAACATGGTCCACTTGGCCTATAATGTTGCTAAATTACAATATTCCTCCATGGTTGACAACAAATAAGTTCTTTGTGATTCTTGCATTATTGATTCCAAGGAAACAATCCATTACATCAAATAATTTTGATGTGTACTTTTGACATGTAGTGGAAAAATTACAACAGTTGTGGGAAGGAGTTGGTGCATATGATGTGTTGAAACCAATGGGTTCTAGGACCTTTAGTTTGAAAGGTATTTTACTTTGGAAAATACATGATTTTCCTGGTTATGGTTGTGGTGTTGGGGTGGCACACCAAGGATATGCTACATGTCCAATTTGTGGACCAAAATTCAAAGGTGAAAATTCAATTGAACTTGGGAAGTAAACATACACTGCAACATGACAGTGGCTACCAAAAGGACACCCATATAAGTTAGCTAGAATGGCAAACCATTTCAATGGGAAGTTGGAAATAGAAAGTAAAACATGTCTAATCACAACTTTGGAACAATAAGATTAAGCTAATCACTACCAACAATGGTTCAACTTGGGCAACAAAGAAGGTGGTCTTGGAGACCCTTCAAAAGAACATGGGGTGAAATGTAAAGGTGTGTTGTATGATCTTCCTTATTGGTAGGTTTGTATTATTTCCCTCATGTTTGGGAATGTAATTCCAAACTCATCAAATTGGTAGTTGGAACTTTTCATGAGATCTAACAATGTTGGTTTTGGTTGTTATGATTTGGACATGACCTATTGATATGAAATACCTTGGATGTTATGCATTGTGAATAAAACTTTGCAATTTTTTTTAAAAACAATAATAGGGGAGAAGGACACTTTGAAATTATAGTGTGACTTATAATGTAAGCACATTAGACCACATATGCGATTAATTGCCAACCCTAAAAGAGGTGGGAAAATGTTAAAATTGGCAACTTCGTATGTTTTGACAATGGTTGAATTCAATACTTTTGCTTCTATCATTGAAAATTTAAAAACACCATTAGGTCATGTATTAGCTATGGCACAATACATTAGGTAGAATAATTTTGAAGGTTTAAAAACCCATGACTACCATGTATTGATGCAACAAATAATGCCATTGGCATTGAGAGGTTTGTTGGCTCTAGGACCTTGAATGATAGTCATGAGGATTTCAAGGGTATTTAGGAGGATTTGTAATAAGGGTTGGAACCCTTTAGATATAGAATCCCTTGTATTAGATGTCGTAGTCAACCTGAGCTTGTTAGAAATGCATTTTTCACCGAATTTTTTTAACATCATGACCCATTTAATATATCATTTAGTAGATGAGTTGGATTTTGGTGGCCCAATTGCCACTAGATGGATGTACCCCATAGAAAGGTACATGAAAATGCTAAAACAATATGTTAGGAATATGGCAAGGTTGGAAGCTTCAATGGCTAAAAGATATATTCAAAATGAATGTTTGGGTTTTGTCACTGAATACTTGTAGAGGTATTCAATAATGCATTTGGGATGTTGATGAAGGAAAAAAAGATGTGGGTGAAGTGCTAGAAGGAACTAATACCAAACTCCTCATGAGTTCAAGTTTATGTGATGTTGGACACCAATATGTGTTGGCAAATATCTCCATCATGATGCCATGGATGTAGTAAATTCGTCATATTCTATGGATGTCCTTTACATCAACAAGTTGATCATTTTCATTTCATTTTCAATTTTTGAAAAGTTTAAGACTTGTCATAACATTAATTATGTACATTTTCCTAATGTAGGAAATGGAACTTGGATGATAATCCAACCTAAACACATCTATGTTTGTGGATTGTGTCAAAGGTTTTTTTACATGGGCAACGGTTGGATTTGGGCAACTCGAATGGTTTGGATGTTGTGTTATTATGTAGCAAACCTTTTCAAGTAACAATGTAATACACTAAGATGAAAACCTATGGTAACCACTTTAGAGTGGAAAACCCAAAGAGTAGGTTGATATAAACATTTGATAGTGGGATTGCCTCAATGTTTGAACAGTAAATTGTTGATGCTAGAGATCAAATGTCTATCCAATATGTAGGGGTGCTAAAAGACATTGAAATTAGATTATGGCCACGTGTAATTTCTTATTATAATTTTCAGATGTGATGGATGAAACGAGAAGACAATCAAAGAAACCCAACATATGTGAAAAATGATGCATGAGTTGTAAAGTTGCAATTCATTATATATATGGTATAACTCATTGCAATTCAATTGCAACTTTGTCAAAACAATTCATTCTCAACTACTATGCAACTCCATTATAATTACACCCATGATGGCATGTTGATGTCATTAATTGTCATCCAACTATTGAAATATGACATGTGACATTATGAAGATTTTTGGATATAATTTTTTTTTTCGAAATATTTGATCTTCATCGTCCATTATGATTGTTAATGATGGTTCAAGATTGTGACACATGGCATAATAAAAAATTGCCACATGGCATATTGATATATTTTTGGAAAAATAAATAACAATAAATATCTATTTTAGTAGTTAAATAGGTCTTAAAACCCTAAACCTAAGACCTATTTATTTACCTACTTAGATAGGTAGATAAAAAAGTAGGACCTACTTACTTACCTAGGTAGGTAGTAGGTAAGAAAACACAAGATTAAGTGAACTAAAGAATAGCCATGAAATTTTGTTTTTTAATTTTATGTTTTGCTTATAAGGTTAAACTTTTTTGAGTTCATCCCAAAATGACACATGTATTTGAATGTGACAACATAAGAAAACAAGCCTTTTTTACATAGTTTGTAACATGGGATTCAAAGACAAAACATAGGGGTTAAATCTTTTAGTTATTCTTTAGTTGCAAATTGAGTTGGAATTGAATTGCAACTATAAAAAGATTTTCCCAAATGCTTTGTGTTTATTTATCATTATGTAAGTTATACAATTAAATTAATGATTATATGATAATGAAACATGTAAATTAATTATTTAATATTTAATTATTTGAAATAGTGATTTGATTTTTTTTGAATTAAATATATGATAATTAATTATTTGACTTCATTAATTAGTGAGCTAGTTATTTAAATTAAATAGTCTAATTAAAATAATTAATCACTTATCATTTGAAGTTTTGAAAAAATATATATATATATTAATTAAAGGACTAATTATATGAATCGAACTTATTTAATTCATAATAATCATTTTAATTAATTAGTTCATAGTAATTAAATTATTTACATAATAAATAATAAATTATTTAAAAAATCATTACTAAATATTCAATATTAAATATGTACGTTGAATTGAATTTTTAATATAATATACACATTGCTTTTAGTTTCACATCTAAATTAATTATATGTATCCAAATAATTAATTAGTTAACAAATTTAGATAATTAATGATTTGGTAATTATTGATGAATTAATAATTATCTTAAATAACCAATCTAATTCATTATGAAGTATCCCCAACTTGGATAAATATTTATTTGATTAATATTTTTATAAGTAATTAGTTTGTTAGTAAATGTAAAATTAATTATATCAATTACACTTATTTATCCATGTTAATAGTCAAATTATTGAAATAATAATTCTTTACAAAACATTACATATAAATATGTATCCTTATTAAGTTATGAACAATTGTAGTATATTTATAACATAGTTGAACGATAGTATTTTAGTAGTGGTGCACTAGTGGTTGTACTAATTGTATCAATGGGAATCATAGTCAAAAAATAGTTACAAATGTATCCCATGATCGGTGGTGGAAATGTGAACACATGGCATGATCACATGTATCTACATTGTACATCAATTGTAACATTAATTGTTGCTTTAATGACACATTTACAATAATTTAAAAATAGTCGCCACATGTAACTACAATGTAATTCTTGAAAATGTCAAACATAGTTGACTACATATGTATATACAATGTGTATAAATTACCATATTGAAGACCCATTTTCAATTTATTTACAACTACCATATAATTAACTGATTTTTTGACATGGCAATTTATTTATTAATACATTGTATTTTTAGGGGGATAATTGCACAATAGTTGTATGTGAGTTTTTTTTTGAATTTTAGTTGAAAAGTAGTGTGGTTTTGATAGATGTGATTTTTTGCAGTGTCAATCAAGTCAAATTCTAAATCATCATTAGTGAAATTTTTTGCATCCTAGCATAGCTAATTTAAAATGAGTGAGTAGCTTTGAATTAATCTTTGATTCTCGTGCATACCATTGCTCATGTGAAAAAATAATTCTTTTGTTACACTCATCACACAACTAGCCCTAGTATCGATCTTTTGCCAATGAGCTCCCACAATAACTTCACATGCACCATAACCCAACCTTTGTTGTCAAACCCATGATAAATATGGCCCCATGGACCCCACATTGTGCATCCTTTTTATATCAGTCATTTGAACATGTCTGATGGGTGCTTGTTGGTTATGATACCACCTTATTTTAAGATTTAAAGCTCTAGTGAACCTATGTTGAGATTTTACTTTGCCCTCACATGCAACTACTTAAAAACCCTTGGTCCTACAACCTTGAGCTTTATGGAACTATTCAAGTGTGGAATGTATTGTGGTTGTATGTTTACTTAATATATAACTTTATTGGACAATATTTAGATCATTGATGTTAGGCATCATTGATGATGTGATTGGAGCCTTGTGGTTCATGTGCATTTTTGTGGCCTCTTGCTAATGTTGCCATGCTTGAAGCACTTGTTATTAATTTGACCTTTGTGATTAATGTGTAATAGTTAATGTCAAGTCTAAAGGTTTTTTTTTCTAGTACAAACTTTCAATTGCAATGAGAAGGGCAAGCACTATGGTGGCGGGTCCCATTAGTTCATTAGGTTTCCCTAATTTTGGACCATGGACATTTCAACCCTTCCCAAAATTTGGCATTTAAGATACAAATTTTAAAATTTTTGATGATTTTAAAAATAATTTAATTAATACCAAATCCATTCAAGTATTATGGTATTGAAATCCCATTATATTAAATGTTAAAGTAATTTCCTAAATGAGTCAACCCAATTGGTGGGGACAAACACCAAAATCCCAAGATGTATACATAATCGATTATGTATTTGTAGGATTTTGGTTGTTATTTCTTTCATGTACATTTAACAAAAAATGTGCATCATTAAATCAATCATTCATGCCAAGAAGAATTTGAAATATAGAGATTTGTAATTGAATAAAACCTAAAGTAACCAAACTTTAAGTGGAAAGTTTAATGCAAAAGTGTAGCAAATCAAAGGGCCATGTGAAAAAATAGAATCTATCCCATAAGCAAATGACATTGTACCCAAATATCAATGAAATCATAATTTTCTATCCATTCATTAATAAAAATAAAAATTATTATATTAAATATTCATAAAACATTTTCAAAGCTTGAACACCTAGACACCTATTAAGGTAAGTAAAGGGCCCATAGATATATTAACATGACTGTTTACTTATAACCTAGATTCTCGCATACTAATTCATAATTTGAAACTTTGAAATGCTAAAGCTTTTCATGAAAGCATGAGGAACACCAATTTAGACATAAAAATGTGATGCAACAAAATTAAAGTAACGTGAATATAAATGTAAAAAATTACATTGTGAAGTGCAATACCTCATCACCCAAAATGCATTAGTAGTTGGTGTGAAAATTTATGAATGTTATGTTAAATGTGATCATGCATAAATCTTGTATAATTACCAGGCAATTTCAGTAACAAGCATTGTCCTTAAATATCATTGCTTCTTGTGAACATTGTCAACAACTTTAATGACTTGTACCACTCCATAGGAGTTGTATGTCAAGACTTTCTATGGACCCAACTTAATTATTTCACCAAAGCCATGTGTGAAACAACTTGCCCTTTTCTTTGAACATTTTGGTTTTCAATCATTTGGCACCTATTGAATTTGCAAAATTTGGAACTCAATATGCATTCACTTGTAAAAGTGCATTATCTTTGATTGTTGTATGTAGTTCATTGCCTTGTTCAACGTAGTCTTTGGCAAACCATACTTTATCAAAAAAATTCAACACCATGTCCTTCAACCTTTAGCATTTCAAGCATTTTTTCAATCTTCTTGATAGTTTGCACCTCTTTTGATGCAATCATACTTTCTTTTTTATTTTTTTCCTCCATAACTACCTCCTTGCGTGCCATTTTTTGGTTACACAACTTCACATAGTGATCACTTGTCATCATGATGTTTTTTGAGTAGTTTATGAAAGGGTATTCTATTGAGGCTTAGTGGGTGAACTTGAATGGAGCTTTAAGTATAGTGAAAAACCATGATATATTAGTATTGGGGTTTCAAATGGGGTCATCAAGGCTATTTCTTGTGAACTCACTTACTTTTCATCCAAGTTCATCAAAGCTAGTTTGTTGTTAAAGCCTTGGGTGTTATTGTCTTGCAATTATTTGCATTATTTATTGATGTCAACATAGTAGTGGTAGAGATTGCTTTTAGTGGTAGGGACATTTTCAATCAATACCTTGTCAACATGCAAATCAACTACTTGATTATCTTGTTTAGGTTCCATGAATTGTTCATTAAGTTGCATCTTAGTTACCACTGCATTTGGATTAAGGGGCTAAATTCCATTGGTCTTGAAGCTTTTGCAACTATTTGATTGATTTGGTGTTTTTTGAAAGCCAAAAAACCCATTAAATATCAATTTTACTTTTCCAATACCTTTTCATTTTTAAATTATTGTCCATATATACATCTTTATAAGTCTTAAATGCAATTTCAAAGGGTTTAAAACATGCAACATCCATAAGTTGTAGTACATGGTGATGGTAGGGTATTTAGATCCAACCCCAACCCCTTGACCAAATATACACAAATTGCTTCTATAGGCTTGAATAGACAACATACATGAAGTGCAAAATCCATTTGTCAAATAAAATTGATGTCATCCAAGCTTTAGCTGCATAGTTCCATTGTAGCCCTAAATTCACATCTTTCAATGAATTTTTTACCTTTGAATATGTAGAAGTTAAGAAGGGACTTCCATGTTGCATTGATGAACAACAACATGGACAACCATTTTCACTCATTTGGTGTGACCAAATACATAGATGTAAAACATGTATAAGTTGTAATAAGCCCCAAATCCTCCCCCCCCCCCCCCCCC
>Ga0209611_10002922_pt1 | contig 29944 bp, 27 predicted proteins | sample S1TSphgellanicum_3_FD_187693 | JGI IMG/M metagenome (GOLD analysis project Ga0209611, IMG submission 187693) | Host-associated microbial communities from peat moss isolated from Minnesota, USA - S1T2_Fc - Sphagnum magellanicum MG (SPAdes) (version 2) | ecosystem: Host-associated > Plants > Peat...
TTGCATAAACCCCTCCCCCCCCCACTTCCCCCCCCCCACCCCCATCAGAAAACACCCATCTTGCTTTCATAGAGAGCCACAGAACAGGACAGAAAGTTTTTGTAGAGTTTCTGATTTTCACATCACAAATTCTTTAGCTTCTCTCTCTCTATACTCTATGTGCACTCACCTGAACAAGAATGGCCATGACCACACTGGGTGAAGGGAAAACTGCAGCAATAATCCTGGCCTCATCTTGCACTGTCACTGTCACCTTACGTAATCATCCTCTTATGGTCACAATCCATTTTATTCACTTGATTAAATTCAGTTTTGCCATGCTTTAGAAAGTTTTACATAAGGTTCAACCTTTACTTGAAAAAATTTGAACATTGTGTAATTTCTTGCTCTCATGCATTCAATACAAACGGTTGAAGAACAACCTGAAAACAAAAGAGTTGTAAGTAGAAGAAAATTGGGAAAAAAAGAAAGAGCAGATTATTTGTACCCAAGATCTCAGAGTAAACAGTGGAAAGAGCCTTGTGGAGTTCAGGTATGTCTTTACAACCTCCCTCTTCTTTTGTGCCCAGAACAAAGAGAGCATCCTTATTCATGACTGTCAAGTCCATGAACATTGGCCTGGATGCCACATATCGTTGCATGGCACTCATTCCTCTGTTAAACTATGCAAGGAGGAGACTGGTGTTATGTAGATCACAAAATTAATCAATCAATTAATTAATTATTTGACAGACGTGTTGAACCTGCAAAGGTACTACAGTATATTGCTACTGGTGGAGATGCTCTGATATGTGTATAAATGTCAAGGTACATGTGAAATCTAGTTTAGGCACCTTGCTCAAGATCTTTGCACTCTCAGCCATGGTCACAAAGTCCCACTTCGCAGATGCGGCATCAAATTGTGCAAGAAGACGATTTTCCAGCTCTGAATTTCAAGGTAAATTTTTTTGTGAAAGTTTTGTCATGATACATCCATCGTATAGAAGAATCCCAAACAAGGGTAACCAAGCTAACAAGAGACTTGTACAAACCAAATGGGTACAAGCAAAGGAGGTGATAGTGTAATATTATTATCATCATTATCATTATTATAGTTGGGGATTTGGGGGATTTACTACCATTGCAGTAATCTTGAAGGTTGGTGATTGCAACTTCCAAGCCCACAGCTGCATTGGATGTGGTCTTTGCACCCATGATTCCACCTCCGAGTGAACCCATGTTGTCTTCAACAATGGACCCTTTTTAAGAACACAAACAACACCAAAGATCCCACCTTTGTGTCTTCTTCACTCTATCTACTAGTGCATTTTTTATGACAAAAAATGATAACCTTCAAACTCAGGATTAGCTCTTTTTTCATTTTTGTATCTCTTGCAAATAAAGTAGGTGCAGAAACAAATAAATAAATAAATCAATAATTGGTTTCCTCAGCAGTCTGCAAGACTAACTATCTCTTCCTTCTTGTGTCTCTTTGTTTAAATTCAGCTTTTTGTTGTTGAACTCACGAAGTTTCTGTGCAATAGCTGCCGCATCTGAGACACAATCATCATCAGAAAACAAAGAAGAGATCCGCATAAGATCTCCTGGTCTTGCATTGAACTCCATTAAATACTGTCATCATGCCAAACAAGCAGCACCCCTATCTGTTAGCTTAGTGTAAACCCATGTTGTGTATTTTTTTTAAGCTTGTCTGCCTTTGTTCTTATCAGCAAGTTTCTGTGCAATTAGTCATCAACACAGTCATGTTGTCAAGCAAGAGAGGTAATAATTCCACAGCTATATCATAAGATTCTGTCTTTGGGTTTGCCAAAGTCTTTGGGTAATGTTGAAACTTTATTTGCAAAGAAAGCATGCTTGCAAAGAACTATTTGAGCAGAAAGACATTCCTCACCCGTATAAGGTTGATTGCTTGGCTTGCAGTCACCCTCTGTGAGTCAGCATTCTGAAAACCCGGAAGACCAAGAAATCCAATTTTTTTGCTTTTGGGGCATGGGTTATCTATATATGATCTTGAGAGTTAGTTCACTGCCAAAACTGAGTTTCAGTTTACATGGACTTCAAAAGAAAACTGTTTTAGAAGACTGGAAAACAGCAAAAGAATTTTTGTCAACCTGTAAATGTTCTCCAATATTGGCAGCAGTCCGTCCTACACCGGAGACTCTAGCATCAAGCCCATTAAAACTCCTATACAAGCCTTCTATTCCCTCCTCCAGCTGCACCAAACACACCAATTGGCTTCAATAACAAGCTGCTTGCTGTGTGTGTGTGTGTGTGTTTTTCCCCACTAAATAAGAACAGAATTACCATGGAAACAGTTCTGCACTTTGATCTTGCAACCAGTGAATGAACATAAAGCTTTATGACTGACTGTAGGAAAGAGAGTTATGGACATACTACAGATACTCTCTTTTCATGCTTCCGGTCATAAAATTCCACCTCCTTGTGCAGCTTCTCCAGCCTTCCATCCACCTGTTTTTGGAAGCCACAAACATAGCCAGAAACAGAAAATATTGCATAGTTGAGATTTTAATGAAGGAGCCCAAAAAGGCTGTTCCACTTTTGTGTTTGGGTCTAACCTGAATGGAAGCAGCACCTGAAAGCAGAGGTCAAAAAGCTGGAATTGAGCTTGTTTGAAAATGGAACCAAGGTTCTGAACCCCCCCTGCCAACAGTGGACTGCCAACCAAACCAACTTGATGTGCTGTGTGATCATTATCATCTTCTTGTTGCAACTCTGGTAACATTCCTTCAACTAATCTCTTGAAATAATCATCAAAGGAGAAAGCACCCTGCAATTAAATCTCCACTATGAAAATTTTGGTCACAATCTGGACAGTCAACAGCAGGATCAAATGCAATAACATAGGCATTGAACATTTCAAATGACTCCATCTGTTTTATGCACATGCTTCCAACACAGATGCCAAGATTTCAAAGCAGTTTTGGAGTCACCAATCCATTTTTACTCTTCAAACATACCCACCACAATTTTTTTATTTATAATCCTACCTTGAAATCTTCCACTTCCAGATTATGAATTGTTGGAAGGGAAGCACTGGTCATAATGTTGTTGCTGAGCACTGTCCTCTCAAAATTCGCTTCCAAATGCAAGATGGGTGATTTTCCTGTTCTGGAAGAGCACCTCAAGAAATAGGGGTTGTGTGCAGTTTTTTCCCCCCCTACTGCTCTGTGAGAGCAGCTGTAGAAATTATCACATTTCCAAAATGCAAAAATGGATGTAGCAGTTAGCTACTCAAGACTGTTGCAAAATGTTGTTTCATGTATCATGGAGACCTGACAAGGAAACCACCAAATCATAACAGTTAGCAACAGATGGAACCCATGCATTCCTGAATGGTGACGATCTTGTAGAATGATGGAATGCACTAGGAGGCCCATTCCACCCAGGAGCACAGTAGGTCTACAATTTTGATTTTGGCATTATAAAGGAGAGTATGGATGTGGGTTCCAGGAGTAGTAGATGTGGCTTGTTTAAATTATATATTGCAATGAATGAAAATAAAATGTCAATGCAAAACCACATTAATTAATCTGCACAATTTAGACATTGCTCATAAACCATACGGATTTGTGGCGTGCAATCACATTACATACAGAAACGGTTTTGGAATATACCCTTTTTATTATGGCCAACTCAAAATAATCATTCTTCCTCTAACTGAATAAATCTTCAACATACCTCACATGGCTTTTGTGTTTCAATTTTGGTCAAGTAGGTGGACTGGCAATCATCCACAAGAGAAATGAGCCCAATTTGGCTAGAAGCCAGCCAGTAAAGAAAAAAAAAAAAAATCCCAATTTGTTGTGGCAAGTTCCAAGTCAATTTCTCACTTTTTCCCCTCAAAATGAGGACTTATTTTGCACCTTCTGTACACTTTCCACACTGGATTATATTTTGTACCACCATGAAAGAATCCATCAAGGAGAAAAAACCACTGACATCAGAAAGGGTTAGAAGTCATAACAGGGTAAGTATGAGACCTTTTCTAGCTGAGTTATGTGATGGAAACATAGGAACTTTTTTTTCAGTAATGATATATATTCCCAATGAGAACCCCTTAATACCCAAACTTGCCCTTGAAGAGGAAACACCACATACATAACCTACCTGGCCAACATGTGAAAAATGCTAAGAATAGAATGTGATTGCAGAAAATGTAATCCAATGAAACAAAACCAACCAGGGACAGAGCATGAAGATACGAGCATTCTCAAACTCAACCTCCAGTTTCATTAGGGTGTCTCATCAAAGAGTTGCTTGCTAAACAACCGAACAATTTTATACTTTACTCCTCTGAATTCAGCTGAGGTCTTTACCCATGCAAAACTAAAACCCACAAATGCAGGCTATCTAGTTCTCATAGATCCAGGAGTGTGCACTGCTGTGCCAGTCAACAATACCATCAGGGAACCAAAGAGCTATTTCCTTTCGGGCACTGTCCACTGCATCACTGCCATGAATCACATTCCTGAACAAAAGAACAACACAACAAAAAATTCAGGCAATAGCAAGCTTTTAGGCAGGGACAAAATGCAAGTTAGAAGAAAGAACGCTTTTTCCAAAATAATGGAGGGATTACAATTTTGATAATTGAAAAAACACAACAAACCTGCTAACTTCAATGCAGAAATCTCCACGGATTGTCCCAGGTTCAGACTGTGCAGGGTTTGTAGCTCCAATGATCTTGCGGCCAGTGGCCACAACTCCCTTTCCTTGCCATACCATGGCAACAACTGGGCCTGAGATAATGTACTCAACTAGTGCTCCAAAGAAGGGCTTGGTTGACAGGTCAGAGTAGTGTTTCTCAGCAAATGACTGCTCCACCTGAACCAACTTCATTGCTGCAACAATAGAACAAATTTCACAACAATAAAATTAATAATATACTCCTTGGCTAGTTTGAACCATCTACCTACCACTGAGGACCAATTGCTAGCTGGATAGTTTCCATCCTGAAACCAGCTACAGATCTAAAGATAAAAACAGATCCTTAAACAGAAGCAGTTAAGTTGCTGAACATTACAATAGTCATTCATTGCCCAGGGATCAGAATATCATAAAAGTCCACAGAGTTTTCAGACAGGGATAACTGTAAATTTATGAAATCTCATCACATCCCCATGACCATCAGATTCACAGCTAAGAGGGGGAAAAGGTGATCATCATTCTCACTGCAGCATTCACATCTAAACAGTAAAATGGGCATCTTAAGAGCAACTGGAGGTCAATACTGCTACTATCAGACAGGGACAACTGTTTTAAACTTCATGTGTTATCACACGCCCTACAAAGTACCAGCTCTCCAACACAAAAGACAACAAGGATTCTATTTTTCGGGTTTAGCGTTGACAGCTCGAGTGACAAACAACTAAATAATGAACAAAACCACAAGCCAAACTGGAGATATTATAAACCTACAAAGACTTATTACAAGGGATTACGATTTAGGGTTGACTGCTCGTGTGACAAACAACCAAAAACTGAACAAAAGCACAAATTTGAAACTGGAGACATAAAAACCCTACGTACAACACCAGGCTCCTAATCAAAAAATTCCATTCGATGATACTACAAACAAGCAAACGAAGGGTATGTATGATGGGGTCAGCTCATAGTTTTGTCAACACTGCTTTGTTTCAGACAGGGATAACTGTTTTTAAACTGGTGTTTCATCATACCCCATCATAACATAGCAGTCCTCCGGATGTCATGTCTCTTCTTTCATATGAACCCCCTTGAAGTAGTTCATGAGAATATGAAGAAGGGATCCATCTAATCTCTCTATTCATGGTATGCCCGCATACAACGCATTGAGTACCAATCTATAAAAAGCGCTCACATACCCTTAAGAAAGAACCCCTTCTTCTCGAACCGGGAGATTATGTCCCCGACCTGCAGCGATCAAAGGAAAATCATTAAAAAACACAGCGTTAGAAAACTGAACTCTCTCCTCGAGCCAGGGAGTTGAAATCACGAGCTCGCATCTTCGAACACCGCTGAACAAGAGTATAAAAAAACTACAGTTCTGTTTGTAAGAAACCTTCTTCTCGCAAGCGTACTGCCATGAAGACAAAAAGCTGGTAGAAAAGAAACCAAGAAGTATACTGCCTACCAGGCCTCTTTGCACGCCATCAGGCTTGATCATGATGAATGTGAGCTCGTTCGCCATTGCTGCTGCCGTGATCGCTCCTGACACGATCAGCAAGCGATGCGGCGAGCTCAAGAAACGGAGCGGAGGAGAGACGATAGAGCGGCCGCTGCCCGCTATTTGTAGGAGGCGACACTGTCACTCTTGCGATTTTTTAGGGTTTTCGGTTCGGAGCTCTCCGGGTCCCGGGAGCGGTGGTAACAAGGGAAGATTAGGGTTTCTTCGGAAACAGAACGGTTTTTTCGAGAACGTTAAGGTTTCTTTGGGAATATTAGGGTTTTGTGTGAACACATTCTTTTCTTTAGTTATGAATTCAGGCAATGAAACTTGCCAGCCATGAATAAAACAAAGCACCCAACAAAAGGAGAAAAAATACAAGATGAAAAGACTCAAGTTCTAGCAAATGAAGACTTCTCCAAAGAAGGCAGACAATTAAAAAAACAAAAAAAGACAAATCAAGTACTCAAACTCCACATTGCAAGAAGCATATCAAATAAATCAAGTACCTATTCTATCAAACAAGGAAAGGAGGAGGAACACCTCAAAAAATGCTTAGCCTAAAAAAACCCTCACCTACTTTAACAATATGCTTCAAAATAGAGGTTGTTTGCATTCGTTGCAACATCGTTGACAACCCCATGAGATAGAACTACTACCTTTGAAACCAAATTTTCTCAAGTGAAATTAACAACGATGATGTTAACCAATGTTTGAACATCTTCCATGAAAACCTAAATGTCAACCTATTGTCACGAAAATTCAAGAGCAAGTTGTGAAAGAACATGGATTTGTTCACATAAAATGTGAAATCTTGCATTCTTTGCAATAGATGCAAAGACTTCCCACATAACATCATGAAAATTTGTCTCAAAAATTCAAGAGCAAGTTGTGAAAGAACATGGATTTGTTCACATAAAATGTGAAATCTTGCATTCTTTGCAATAGACACAAAGAAATCCCACATAGCATCATGAAAAATTTCATGATTTAATTCCTTTAAAAAATAAGTTTAGTTTTTGTTATTCTAAAAATCAAACTTGATTCAATTCTTACTAACCTTGATAAATTGGTCCCAAATCGGAATTAAAAGTTAACCTTTGGTTAAACATAGTTAACCTTGACAAGTCAATTTCGAAACAAAACCAAAAGTGAACTTTTGGTTAAAGACATGTATTCTGGTTTTGGTTCCACACATTCATAGAATTGGGAATTCAGGTTTAAGTCTAGTTTTTGTAAAAATTAAAATTAAAATTAAAAAAAAAAACTTAGATTTTGATTCTATTTTTGAGTTTAAAAATCAAACCCAATTTTGGTTTGATTCTTGCTATCGAGAACACACCACAACAAGTACCCACCCAATATTGGTTTGAAATTAGGTGACTTTCTAGATATTTATGTGATACCCGGTGGTTCTGATTCTAATTTTTATGAACTTACTCAATGATGTTAATGTAAGATTCACCCAACTTCAATATTTGGGTAGAAGCTGAAAATTCAATGACCATCTAATTGGAGAATCGCACTTAAACCCTACCCTACACTAATGGGTGTTTTTTTTTCGCACAAGTTTCAATTTTTTTTAGGGTTAAGGTTTAGGGTTTTGGAGGTCATTTTCCATTATTGTTCCCTTCTTGCAACCTATTTTCATCAAGCATTTTTTCGCAAAACATTGTTTTTTCTTGAAATATTTTTTAGAAAGCTTATCATCGTTATGGTTGATTTCCAAGTTAGTTTTTTTTTTTTTTTTTTTCCCCCCCTTCGTTTTTATATTTCTTGTTTTATCTTTTTCATAGTCTTTGTCTTTTCAATAAAAGGTGATACATCATTGCAATGGTCATTTTGTCATGTTTTCATTTTCTATTTCAATGTGGTGGTTGTCTTGTTGAGTTTTCACCTTCATCTTCTTCAACAATGTGTTTTGTTCATTGCAATTACAAAGCCTAAACCTTTCACAATTACACCATTTCTCCATCTCCTTTTTTTGTTGCAAAAATGTATTTGTTTTTGTGTTTTGGTACATAGTGGTCATTTTGCAAATTGTAGTGGTTGATTTGCATATAAAACATGGTGGTAGATTTGCAAACAAAATGCAATGATTGTGCAAAATTTTGTGCAAGTTTTTTTTAAAAAAAATTGTCATTGAAAACTTGAAATATTGGGCAATCTTTGGTAGGGTTGCCATTGCTTTTTTTTGGTGGGATATTCCAATACAGGACATTCCAAATTTGGGCATCCCTAGTAAGGATCAGGTTTGGGATAAGAGCTTTGGTTTAGGGACGTTCATTCTAGGTTCAAAATAGGTAGGGGTAATAGGGAAGCTAGGAAGCATGCCAAAGGATGTTAAGGGTGTCATGAAATATGTTGGGAAACATAAGGGCACCAAGAAGCATGTTGGGGACATCAAGGTTGCTATGGAAATGTGCTAGAGGATGTCAAGGGCATCAAGAAGCATGCTAGTGGATGCAAAAAAATGCTTAAAAAATGGAGAAATGGTGTTTTTCTTTTAGATGGGCAAGTATTATGAAACATGACAATGATGTTCATGATAAGGATGTCTGACATGCTGGGAAAAGACTTCTTAGACCCTAAAACCTTTACCCATACTTAAATTGGAAGTATAGATTTTCAAAAAGGTGCATATGCAAAATTACTACTCACAGGGACACCAAAAGGGACTCTCAAAAAGAGTCCCTTCTAGTAACCCTAATCTATAGTAATGATCGATTAAATGTTAGCATATGCCAGTAATTAATCATCGCGACCGCTTAATCAAAGTTAATCATATTTCTTTAGTGACTCTTTTGGAGAGCATGTATATTTAAAAGTTCAAACTCAGTTTGATGTTATTTAAAGCTTGAATTTTAATTCATGTTATCCAAAAGTTTTTAGTTTACAAGCCACTAAACTCTTGTCAATGGAGGTACTTTTAGTATGTGTCTCTCCAAGGATGGCAATTTTGTTTTGTTTTTCCTAAAATTTGGACAACTAAAGAACATGGCTTTAAGAAGAGTAGTTGAATTTCCTTTCAACTACTGAATTTTTGTGAGCTATTTCATTTATTCTTTCTCAAACTGCCATATCCTGGATAGAACCAATACCTCTCTTAAAATTGGGGTCAAGGAGAACCGAGTTCCTCAAATTGCTGTTGCTCAAAGACTTGTTTCTCCAAAAACCGATCACCTCTCTCCCTTGAGAATGTGTGGTGACAATATAGAAATCCTGTAAAAACTGGTGGGGTGTGAAGAAGGCTGCACAAACAATATCAGCAACCACATCAATGGGAAGTTGACAATGAAATAGTGGATGCCTTGTGTAGTTAGGCGAGTGGTAGAGAAATTAACATTCAGGAGTCTAATGCAAATCAATGTCACAATTATGTATAGGGAAAGGCATGTCCCTGAGAGCATGCACCATGGTGAGGGCCAAGCCCAAAGGGTGGTAGCCCGAGTGCTGAGGTCCAAGACACATGTACATGGACATGCCTTCTCCAGTGTAAATACCTAAAAGTTTCTTCACGGACTATTACCTTCCATGAAACAGAAGTTGCATCAAAGCATAGAAGGCACAGTCCGCTTGGTGAGGTGCATAAAAAAACAAGGGAAAAAACTTGCAGGTCATTATGCCTGAGAACTCTATTATCAATGCTTGAATTACTGAAACTTCATTGCCCCACGTCTTGGACCTTTTAACAGAGGTGACCTTGTCCACTCGACATAGAAACATCCAACTTCAACCCTCTTTTCTTTGACTATCTAGTTTGCTGACTCAACCAAGCCATATATTGGTACCATGGAATGAGCCAAAGCTTCAATGGTGGAGGTGCAATTGGCAACCTTGAAACGAAATCATCCATTGAGGAGGAGCACCTGACTGATGCATAAAGTTCCTCCCTAAGTTCCTCAGCAGTCCTTCACAAAAAGCTCCCAGATTGATGAGGTTTAAAAGTTCATAGTTTTGTTGAAGTTCCATACAGGACTGTTTGTACAACCATCACAGCTGACTTCATAAGGCTGGTCACTATATCCAAAGAAAAGGGAGGTCCCTAAAGATACCTGCAATAACAGAGCTAGCTTCCACCAACTTGGCCATTGCACCTTGCTCCACCGCAGGAAACTCAAGCAGCCTTTTGCCACCTGAATCCAACTTTCACAAAGCTGCAAAGGCACAAGTCATTTTGAAAGACATGTGAGATAAGTATCAGAGTCAGACAAATGTTGAGAATTTTGTTATCCCACGTTCTGTAAGAGCAACAAGCTCACAAACACTTACCAAGGAAGACCCATGTCATGATCCTCCTTCAGCTCATCCCCTCTCTTCCTTGTCATTGCCTTCATCATCACCATCATCACCATTATCATTGTTGTCTTCTCCTTCATAGTCATTTCATCATCTTCTTTGCTCAAAACTTTTCATGCTTTCACCCACAGCCTCAATTGGACAGGATGGTACTGATAGTATAGTTGCCACAAAACTTACATTGAGATATTGCAATGCTTGTAGGCTTGCCATTCCAATTCAATCTTGAACATCCTTGTAGGTATAACTGCTACTGATACATATGAAGCATTTGCAGACAGGTTGCAAAACTGACAGTGGGTCCCCCATCAAGATGGATGATACATGACAAATGAGAGATCAAGCAAAGTACCCTCTTAGACCTTTCTTCTATGTCTCTACCTACTTCAGAACATCACAAATGGTAATTTGCCACAACTGATTTCAGCTTGTCAAGTATAGATGCTCTGACAATTTGAGGCAAGGAAGTTCATTGAGGATTGGCCTGACCAGTTAGGTTTAACAGACTTACACCTGAATTACAAGGTTCCCAATCAGAAACAGCCAACTCATAGGCCAAGGGTCTCAAGGCATTAGCTGACAAGGCCTAGTCTCTCAGTAGGAAACCTGTCAGCAATTATACATATGGTGAGTACCCATTGAAAACATCTGAATGCAGAGATCACAATCACCAAGCCTGAAGCAGGTTTTGCCTGTACATTATCCAGCAAAGAACATGACTACTGAACCATGGAAAATATGCAATGGGCCTTGATAAACTTGTAGCATCTCAGAGAGCTCAAAACCCCAATCATGTGTTAAAAGCAGCCAGTCTTGAGCCATTCCCTTTCCCTTCTGCTTGCCTGACCCTATGCTGTCCCTGAAAATGCAATAAAATATTTCCAGGATGTTAACGTATATCTACTTGTATGGTAGCAAGCAGTCAACAGATTGAACCATTTTACTATGTTCAGAGTAACTGACCTTTCTATGAGGTCTCTTGACACTTGAAGGTTTAAATTGCTGACATCTGGAGGAGAAAGGACTTTTTAAAGTAATTCAACCCAGTTGCTTCCCATTACAGGAACAAGAATGTAGTGAATGTGTGCATATAGCATGCATTGTGGCACCATCTTGACAAGTCTTATCCAACTCCTTGAACCTGGTTTGATCTGCCTCATTACATCCTTCCTTTCTGTCTTGGATATATCCTGGCAAAGACAACACTCTGAATTGGAGCATTTTACCAATAAACCCATCACCATCCATAGCCGAAGGACAAATGGTTTGCTCCCTGAGTTTCAAAATGTCAGAATCTCATCTTGCAGCTGAAACATCTGCAGACCCTTTCCAAAGTATTTAGACTTCCAACTTCCTCATGGTGCACATATTCCAAGAGGTTTTTACAGACACTTGGGAAGTGTGATTCTGAGTGCACAGATCATTTTGAATTCCATGACAACAGTAGATCCTAAACCCTAAGCCCAACAATAATGAGCCTCTGCTCATTATATGCAGATATGAGAATCAAATCTCCATTCTGTCACAGGGTTGCTTAAGTGCTGGACTAGTTAGACAAGATCAAAGATTAGCATAAACAAAAGCCTACCTTCCACTCATAGTTCCCAACCGGAGCCCACATTGCAATACCAGCAAGATGCTCTGGAATGAATCGAGCTGCTGCCCAGCAGTAAGGTCCACCCCCAGAGTAACCTAGCAACCAAAACTTCTCTCCAAGCTCTAAAGCATCTGCAATTTGTGCAATGTCTCCAGCTGCAGACTTGTATGTTTGCTTCTGGTTGAAGTCACTAAGACTGTATCCAGGTCTGTTGATTGACACAAGCCTCACCCCCATTTCCTTCAGCAAATCCTCAGAAACTCCTGCAAAAAATCACACGACTCTTGAGACTTACAACTACTCATCACTGCTGTGTACTCACTCAGAAGTTGTCACATTTCTACACGCCAACTCATTAGAACAAAATCTAACATGTGTCTTCTTCTCTCCAAAACCTAAATTGCTTAAGAACAAATCCAACATGTGTCTTCTTCTTCTCCCCAAACCCAAAATAGCTTACCAAGCATGCCGGCGATGCAAGAGGAGGGGACACCATGTAACACTAGCAAGCTCCACTTCGCCATTCTCTTCTCTACTCCCTTCTCTTCATAGGCAATAACACTGCCATCTGCCAACGTGATGAAGTTCACACTGCTTTCTTCTTCTTCCATTGCTCTTCTTCATTGCCGCCATGGTCATCAATTCTCCATGCATTCTGTGATGAGGAAGAACCTCCTCCCTCAGTCATGAACTATACAAGAACAGAACAGCCTCTGAGTGATTGTAACCCTCTCTCTCTCTGGTTGCAAAGATTGAGAGTAGCAACGAACAGCTCTGGTCAGGAACCCTCTCTGCAGTTTGATTCAGAGCAAGCAATAATACTCTACGGAGGAGGAGGAAGGTCCCGCCAACCCATCACCGCCCACAACCACGTCCTCTTTTCTCTGAAGTTTGATTCATGAGATCATCTTGTGTCGTGACTATTGTCATCCTCCTGAAAACAGATCAACAATTCTTGCTCACATTCTTCGAGGCTACTACTACTACAAAGCACAGAGATTGGACTTGACAAAAGCACACAGTAGGGATTACACATATCTGTGCCATCCTCTTCCTCTCCTCATCCTCAAGTGAAAGATAGGTAGTGGCATGGACTCCATTATCTTTCACTGCAGATCATGAAAACAGATCCCACAAAGAAGAGAAGAATGCTTGATGAAGTTGCAGAGAAATCTTGACAGCAACAATTAAAGGTAACACGAAAATGAGTGCAGTCATAACCTCATGAGAGTCGCTCACAAAGTGACAGACCATCACCTTCATCACAATCGGCGGTGATGAGCTGCCATGACTACCCACTGAGTTCATCAGCTCCCAACAGTGGGTGTAGATAAGCATATAATAATCTGCCCAAAAACTTGGGCAAACCATTATACACAATCTGTGTCCTGGGTTTCTGTTGCCTTTCCAGAAGCAATGGGAAGAGAAGAATGATTCACATGATGATGATGCCATACAGATGGATCAGTAACAATCATAGCTACAATGGCAGGGATTTCTGGACTAGCTTTTTGGAATAATGTAGTAGAAGTAGAAGAGAAGTTGCAAAAATTCCTCAGGAAACTAAAAGGGGAGAATTGAGAGGAATAGGAACAAATGACCTGAGCACACGACCTGAATGTGGTGCAAACTATGCAGTCCAGATCCAGATAAGATAATCAAACTTTTGTGCCACCTGCAGTGAGAGCCTCTCTGTGTGGTTTCTAAATGACAAAATGATGTGAGAAATCTACAGTTACTAGATGACAAGACAATGTGAGAAAATGTGTTCTTATGAGTTTCCACTCCAAGAACCTCAACATATTTCAAGGGATGATAAGATAAGTTTAGTACCAGGCACTTTCCTCCTGCTTTGCAATGTGTTGCCTGTTCATTCAAGATGGTTTTGACTAGAGAGACGATCATTTGACCTTTAACTGAAAACAGTGACTTTCCAGCTAGAAAGACTGGAGCAATTGGGTAATTGGTATTCAACAGATACAAAACTCTTGGATTGACATTATGGTATGAATCACAGTACACTAGAGTGCAGAAGAAGATTACTCTATCCAATGACTACTGTATTGGTTAAACCTTGGCAACCTGCAACTGGTTAAACCCTAAAAAACTTGGCACAACTCAAAACAGTCCAGATTTTGATGAGGTTGACACAAACTCGATTAGCCGATACATCCAACGATCCAGCATCCCTGCACATAAACTCACAATAACCACATATGTGAAGATCTCCTAATTACACAAATTGGGTCAGTGTGTACAAAAGCTATTCAGAACTAAAGATTGCCCCACTTGATGTAGTCATGCAAAACTATAGAAGCCAATCCCCACTAAATTTAAGCCCTGCCCAACAGTATCAACTACACTCAGGATCAGAAATTCACCTGCATTGTACAGTTCAGAAGTGCTACAATAGGTGCAGTAATATACCACCTTGTGCACTATCCAAGTATATACCCATCTTATGACAAGTTGGGAATTGGAAAGAAGTATACCAGTAACAGCAAATGTGCCACCAAGGACTGCACAAAGGCGAGTCAGAAAATGGCCAAAGTTGCGCCTGTGCTCCTTAATTGTGACCGTTATGGGTGACAAGTCATAGACAAAATATACAGCTGCCACCCACCAATGCTCCATTAACTAACAACCTCAATTAATGACACTACAAAAAGCCTCTTAACCCAAGTCAAAGGCCACTATTCTGGAGCAAAAGGAGCAGCTGTTTCAATAGAGCTACCTCACATTTTTTCATACAGAAAGGCATTATATTTATGTGGCAGGACAGAACACTTGACTTACAAATGGTTAAAAGGAAAAGAAATATTTGACTTGCTCTGAGGTTGGTCATAGAGCTTCTTGTCAGACAGAGTGTCGTACATTTATGTGAAGAGTATGGCACATATCTCAAGTTGCCACCTCAAATCTCATGGAAACTTATTCACATAGCCGGTTATTAGGTAGCAATTAGTATGTAGTCCTTTTACAAACTACCTCCACAGCTCATATCCTAACATCTGTGATGGTAGAAACTGGTGACAAGTTCGTGAACTGGTTAAATGTCCTTTGTTTTGTATTGAGAAAGACAGACACACTATGATTCCAAGCTCATGTACCTGGATAAGCACGGTCATAAGGCTTTGCTCGCTGAAAGTATTCTGTCACTGAGAATTGGTTAGTGGGCAGTGTTTCTCCATGCAGATATTGATACTCTGTTGGAACAATCTGGTAGCAGAAATGAAGCCAATTAGCATCCCATGACAATTGGAAACCAGAAAGTCAAATATAAATGGACTGCCTTGGAGGGCTCAACACTAACAACTGGGTTACAATTGTAAGGTCAGAACCTTGAGAAAGTACTTGAAGGTGCCACTGGTGTCATGGAGAATACGATCACTTCCATCAAGCGGGTTATGAACGCCTGGATACTTGGGCCCAAATGAGAGATCGTGAATGAAATGGCTGACATTGACATCTGAAGCCGATGCATAGATCTACTCATCATTGCACCCAACCAAACACACTTAGGACAAGCTCTGCAGGGATGAACATGAGGTTTAAGACTGAAGCTGAGAACCTAAGCTCTCAGAAATATCAGATTTGCAAAGGTAACCAACAGCACCTGTTGTGCAACATAGTTACTCAAGCCATGCATGGAAAAATGGAAATTTCCAGCTACCCGCTCCACATCAAGTACACCAAAAATCTGCACAATACCATGAATGGACAGCATTAACAAGAGAGAACCATTAAGAAGGGTGAATGAGATAGATGCCTCATGTCTTCACACACCAGCTCAGCCAAAAGGATTCAGATTAAAACTGAAGCTTATCAAATCAATCATGATCTGATTTATCAGTTCTCAGAAACTAAATGAAACTAGATTGAGGCACAGAGATCTACAAAGGTGTGAGAAGCACATCTTCTTTAAAGAGATTAAAGAGATACTGACATCTTCAGTCATTTTCAGAATATCATGATCTCTAGTAGTCTAAGATCAATACATGCATGTTGTTTCTCTCTTTGTTTGCCTTAACATCACTGCCTTGCTGAGAGCCATCCACAGACATGAATACATCTCATCCACATGCAAATCTGAGAGTCATGGGACATTTTGCTACCAGGATGCAGAGCCAATATGAAACTATAGTTTGACTAAAGAAAAATGAAATTTGCAATAGATAAAACAGTTCACAGAACAAAAACAGATTCAGGAGGTCCACCCGGCATCCTTCTTGGTCTTGAAGAGCACGTTTCACATCTTTGATCACTTTCAGAGGGTCCTGAACTGAAGAGTGCTTGTGAATATTCATCACTGCCCCTTCTTGCCCTCCATGCTCATCATGATGTCCATGGCCTGCAGTCAAAAACCAATTGTGAAGTCTCTTAGTGAGCAAACAAATCTATACCATTTACCAGGACTATCTGCCTTGCATGATGATACAATAACAAGCCCACATAAGACAATCTCTCCATGCAAGAAGCTCTTCACATGTTACAAGAACAGGAAGAGCTTACCAGGAACCTCATTTGGTTTTTGTACATCTGAAGTGTGCTCCTTGTCCTCCTTATGCTCCCCCTCAACAAGATCTGAGATATACTCTGAACCCAGTATATAGCCATCCTTATGTAACCGAAGCTGCATCCAGACAATGCCAGCTGTTTCTGTACTTCAACTCCTCACAAGAGACATACACACATAGGGCATGGGACAAGGGTATAGGAACATGTTGGATCAGAAGGGAAGGGTGGATGGGGTACAGGATCCAAGGAGACAACTTACTTTCCAAATGTTGGTGTCAAGGTCAACTTCATGTTTCCCAGACATGTCAATAGCATCCATACTCAAAACTGCCCCACCAAATCCCATGCATCTTCAGATTTCAGAATCATGGAAAGAAACAAAGAAGGAAAGAAGGAAATAGGGAGCAGCCACAAGTGTTTCTTGAAACGCACCATCACAAGGGAGGGCAGGGAAGGTCATGTTGATATAAATGGGAAGCTTCTCACCCCGCTTCACATCCACTGACATCTGTCTAGTCATCATGCAGCATGTCAAGATAATCTCCAGGGACCATGGTCAAAACCTAAATTAATGCTCTGCTCCACAACCAGAAATTGGTGCAGCAAGTCTGCACAAATATCCACTCTAGAAAAGCTATGAAAAGAAAAGAGAAATATTACCAACAAGTGCAACAAACCACTCTACACACCAAGTACAAGAGTTCGAAAACAACATGCCAATTCTATATATTTCTTTTACTCATTTTGTAAGCTCACTGGATGATATAAAGATGAGGGGCGGAAAAAGAATCTCAACCAATGAGACTAAACAATTTGCAAATATAATATCATGGAAACAGACTAGTGGTTAATAGGATCACCTCATGCACAGTGACTGTTTGAAGGTAGAAGCGGAGTTCATGAACAAAAAGTGTGGCCATAATGATCAACCCAATAATTGACACTGATCCCCGTCCATGCAAACCGTGACAATGACAAATCAGATCAAGCACCCTGTGTAATGTATGACAGCAATGTTTCTCTTCCCACATGCAATGGTTCAAGTTTAAATTTGAAGATCATCATTTCTCTTTTCGCAATAGGCATTAATTGGGGAAAAAATTCCTTGTAACAAAGAACTGGCCACTAGAGAGCACACAAGGTGTGCACTGCCTATGACACAAACAGCATCCTGAATCCATGACGTTGACTTGCAACTCTGATCACTCAGTAACATTTGTTGGCACCAGAATAAATCTGTGGTCATTGTAGTGTCATTGGAAGACATTTCAAGGTCTGGTACAGTATATGATGGACTTGCTTACAACACAGAGCAATCAAGCTTCCAAAATTGCATGCCCTGGTATTAAGAACTGCAACTAACCAGCTGCGCCTGATGAAGTTTTTTGCACCAAATGATCTTGAGCTCGTGGGAAAGCATCCAGATTTCTAATATCTTGAAATCTCAACCTCATTTTGCTTTCTGGTATGCACCCGACGGTTTTCAGAGCAATTCAAACCCTAAAATACTTCTCTTTCTCTGCACATTCCAAGTAACAATGCCGTGTAAAGCAAAACCCTTTCAACAATGCTAAAAGATATATAACGGGAGGAGCCCCTTCCAAACCGAAAGGAAACACCGGAAGCTCTTCACTCTGCCGTGATGTAGAAAATTTCCGGAATTCCAAACCCTTCACTACTGTACATCTAAAAGTCACCAAGCTCTCCACTCTAGTCTCTCTGTTTCAGTTCCAACGTCACATGCGAAACCCTGAAGTACAAAAGGATGAGAGCTTCCGAAACCAGACAGATACAGCAGGATTGAAACCCTAATCCCTCCAAAAAGAAAACATACCGCTGACTGCAGGAGGCGCCAAATTTCTCAACCAAATGGAGGAATCCTTAGGCGAATCCAACATCGATCAAAACATGAGAAAAGAGTTTGACCCTTCTCCTCTACGAAGTTCCAGAAACCAGAATCCTCCAAGAAACGAAAAGCAAACAGAGGGATCCTCGACTGATCAAGGAGGTGAGGAAAAAGAGTTACTGACCACAAAAATTCAAAAGCGGGGGAAAAATTCCCGATAGAAACAGATCCTCCTTCGCTTCAATACTCACGCTCCTTAGCACACAAGATAGCCCTCCCGAACACAAATCGCTCGCAGATGTCCGAGTGGGGAGATGCTGGAAAAGTCTTCGTGAAACTCTCTCCAAACGAAGATAGAGAGAGAAAAAAACGGAAGACTCGCGGGAACGTATCTCGTTGCCCTAACTTCATCCATTCTCGTCCGTTCGTTCGTCTGCTTTTCTTCCGTCCCAGTGCATCTTTCTTGTATTCGTTCGTTCGTTCGTTCTTTCCATTCGTTCTGTTTTTGTTTGTTTGTTGGGGAGGCGAGCTATTTTTGTGTGATGGTTTTTGCCATGCTCATGGAGTTCAAATTCAGACCAGTTTTGGGCAGTTCCTTGCTTTTAGGAAGTACCTCCGGTTCTGAAAAAAATTTGGTCATTTGTGTTTTGCGAGCACAGTGCATTGTTACATTTTGCAATCTCATTTGCATTGTTGTTGTTTTTTTTTTAATGTCCTTTTTTCTCCATTTCTTTTCTTGCTTTTTGTTTTGTATTGTCATTTCTTGTGGCTTGTGGCATCGCTTCTACTTATGTTCTTGCTTGGTGGTATTGTCCATCCTTTTGTTCAACGTTTTTCCTCGTCCTTTAGATTGACGTTGTTGTTTCACTTTGATGCATTTTCCTATTCATCCTCCAAAATACTTTTATGATCTATGACTTTTAGCTTGTTGCTTTGAAAAATATTAAATCATCAAAAGAAATTGATGACATTTGGTACAAAAGTATTGCTTAACATGTTTCGTCCTCACCCGTTCTTGTTACCCTTTTCTTTCCCCGAAACTTAGTCCCAATGACGTCCTTTGCGTAATACGAATATGTTATGTTCATTTCGTAACTTGAGATGTCATCCTCATCTTCATAGAATGCATGCAAACAACATGCCATGGGATGCCATTTCCACCCATTAGGGTTTATGTTTCACAATAGCTTTATGCACACATTTCAACACCACCATTTCATGTTTTCTTTTGTGGTGTTGTTGCAACACCTTTGATCTTCCAACTATTCAAGTACAACTTCAATGCCACTATGAATTCCATGGTGGAGCAAATGTTCTACCTTGATTTTGTGCATTGTTTTGAATCACAAGGTTGACATAAAAGTTTCAATTTTGTTGTTAAGTTCATCCAATGTTGGTTGTCATGGAATTACACCAAGGTTTTCCCATGTGTGTGTTTCCACAAATGTTTGCAAATACATTATTATGAGTTTGTTAATAATGTATTCGCTAACATTTATGGAAGCATTATTGTTTGATGTCCAACTAGATCAGAAATATTTGGTAGAATTTCAATGATTTGCATTGAAGGGAATTATTAGGTTTCCATTTCAAATTTTGTTGTCAATTTGTTATAAGTGCACTAAAACTTTTGAATTCTTCCTCATGTGTGAATGAGGGTTGCGATTTATGAAAGGTGCTGTTCAAAATACAATGATCTAAGATGTGTGTGCATTTGAGTGGAAGCAAAATCACCTCATTCAAATGTTTGCATTTAGGTGTTTTCCTCTTCTAAGTCTTGTGGTGTAACATGGGGTGAATTATAACATGGGAACTAATACTATAGTAACATTTGGTAGGAAACATGCAATCATGATGTGGGTGTCAAACCTTGATTCTAGTGTGGCAAACCCATGAGCCATGAATTCACTGCAAAGGTTGAAGCTTTGTAAAAATTTGAAGCCCTCAAACAAACAAAGAAAAAATGTATACAGTTTCTATTATTAAGTTCCATTATTTCTTTGCACAACTATGGGCACAATTAGTTGTGAGATAGTTCCTTTTAACATGGTGTTGGGTCTAGGTTGCCAGGGAAGTAGCATAAAGTCCAATGGCAATTGGAAGAGTTTAGTGTTTTGGTTACAAATAAAGGAGATAGGAGGGCCAAATGGGTTTGAGGGGTTGTTGAGGTACTATGTGAAATTGACACCTATTCAATTTATAAAACAATGGGTCATTCTTGAGCTTTATAATGAGCTTCTATTGGAGATATTTTCATCACGGGTGACCCCATAAAATGGGGATAAGGATCGTCTTAACTTTTAATGTGTGTATTGTGAAGGGAAATGGTCAAATAAACTACAACTTTCTAACCATAGGTCTAAAGGGTGCTCGGATGGTTTCGTTGACCTAGGAGCAAATAAACCCATCTCTATTCCAATGTTTATGAATTTGGTTAATGCCCAATTATTGAAAAAGTTGAAGCGGTAGATCAAGAACAATGATGCCTTTTTTACTCAATTGAAATTGAGGACCCAAATTAAAGTAGATGTAGAAACAACGTTGGAGAAAGTTCCAATGAATGGTGAGCACATTCATGTCTAGGTGTGTAGGTTCAAATCTCTCAAGGGGTTATTGTCAGAACTTCGTTATAATAGGAAATGTGCATAAAAAAATTTGGGATAAAAGATGGCAAAATCAAAAGGGAGGCATCACCTAAAAAATGATTTGCAAGTATATCAAGTAAACATATCCTAGATGATTTAATTGCGAGTCCAAAGGTGAAGATAGTAAAAGGAGAAGGAGTTGGGACGTGCTCCTTGGCTCGTAACACTTCAAGGGTAAAGGGGTGTGCTGGAGCTTCGAGATGGAATTAGGACGAGCAACAAGCTGTTTAATTATTCACACGGATTTGCACAAATCAAACAATAAGTTGGATAGTGCAAAGTCGAAGTACTTTTGGTGCACAAACGAACCACATGCAAACACGGACTCACAAGACTCACCATGTCCTTGACTTGGAGGAAGCCACCGCCTTCCCCCTTATAATATACTCTATGCCTAACAATGGGACTAGCACCCAATGTCATTTTGTCTCGAGACTCCCAAGTGGGAGTCTTGAGATTCCCAAAATTAGGGCTCTTGCAACTTTGGAGGCCCATAACTTTGTGTGCAGACTTCCAATTGAGGTGAGGTCTGAAGAAAAAGTTGTATCCCTCGTCAAGAGCTCTTCAACGGTATGTGGCATGCCACCTTCACACAAGGAAGTCAGGGTTTCTTGATTTTTAGTGGTTGGGAGTCAAATTGACAATTTGAATCCTGACCCTTCTTTTGGCCATAATTTGTGTTTTAATCACCCAAATGGGTCATGCGAGCCCATTTTGGACATCTACATTTCAAAAACTTTCCATGATGTAAGTAACTTTTCAATCCAATGGGTTTTGACCCTTGCAATTGTTCTCTGAAAATTCGAGATTCCATCGGGACTCTAACTCCCAAAGTGGAAGCTCACTTGGGAGTGTGGAGGTTCATTCCCTCACACTCTCCCACATTCCCACATTCTTGGGAGCATAAAATATGATTCCCGGGCTTCCCTCTTGGCTCGTACCTTTGTAAGCCCTTGCTTTGGTGGTGAGCCCAAGGTTAAGGTTGTGACACTAGATGTGGTACAAAAACAACTAGATGTTGATGACCCCACAATAAATAAATTACATTGCTTAACTAATATAGTAATTAATTCAAGAAATATCACATATATCAACATGATAAAGTATTTATTATTTAACCCACATACATATGACTTATTTGCTACTAATTACCTATTACCTATCCTATTTATTGCCTATTTAATAGATTAATTGCATAGCCTACCTAATTAATTAATTACATTTACTAGGTCTAAACCCTAACCTACTTAATAAATAAATTACATAGCATGATTAGTTAAATCATTAATATAATAGGGCATATTCACAATTAAGGTACCATTTTTTTGCCACATGACTCAAGGATTTTGTTTTTGCTATTTTCCAAATACAAAATTTAAATGGAATAAATTTAAGAGAGAGATATTGGATAATTCAAATCATGATAATTTTCATGGTCGTGGTAGTTTTTCACATCCGTTTGTAATTATGCATAAATATTTTGTTAAAAAATTAGAATTGCAAAAAATGAATACATAAGTTTTTGTATATAACTTAACATGTTTCCTTGCATGAAAATTTCTTGCACATTTTGTTGGCACTTGGGGCCACAAATTTTAAGCCTAGTGAATAGAAAAAATCAACCAAATGGGAAAAAAAGAAGGAATTATTTTGCTTGTAGCCTATTCAGAATGGATTTTGTAGCCTTCAAAATTCTTGTATTTTACATTATTTAATCAAATGCATTATATGAACATTGCCAAACATAAATGTATGCATTACTTATCCATAAAAGAAAATTGAAGTCAATTGTGTTGTTTAATACATTCTTTTTTATTCTTTTAAGACGAAAATTGCAATTAAAACAAGGACTCAAATTGTTTGAAATGACTCAAAAGGACATCAACATTATATTCAATCTATTTTTGGATTTTTTTATTGGATTAACATGACATCGTTCTAGTTATAGTCATATACCAATCCATTATAATCATGAAATAATAAATGTGAAAAAAATCTGAAAAAATCTTTTGTAGTCCTTTTTTTGTTAGATTGTCCTTTTGGGTACCCTGATTATGAATATGTCCAAGAACATTATCACATATCAACATGATAAAATACCTCCTACTTAACCCACATACATATTGCTTACTACTTACTATCTTACAATTTACAACTTAATAATTAATTAATTACTTAGCCTACCTAATAAATTAACTAATTAAAAAACACTATGACATATCAACATGATAAAATACTTACTATTTAGCTACATACATATTACCTACTATTTAACCTTATTTCTACCATCAAACTTTACTACACATTTAATGGTTAGTTCATTGAAGAAATTTAAAGGAAAACAATTAGACCACTAAATCTAGCAATTTACATGGCCAATTCATTTTTTTTCGCATTTATTTACATGTGCATTTGTGACTAGGATTTGTAGTTGCAAATCAAGTTGAAAAGATGCCACATGGTGTCCAATGGCGTTTGAACCACCTTTCAAATCATAAAAACAATTACATTTTCATCTATTTTGGGATGCCATTAAAAATGGATGATATAAGTGTATTTTTCATTTTCATTTTCATTCAAATCAACATTAGTTGTGAATATAAGTTGCACATGCAACTGCAAACCACTTTGTATTTGTTTATGTGACTACTAGTTGTTTTTACCAAGTGCCACAAAGGATAGTCATATCTAAAGTCGCAAAAATGGTTGATTTGGATAAAAGTTGCAAACACATGGGTTGGAATGGACAAGATTCCTTGTAGTGAAAGGTTGTGTTCTATAAAACTTATCATGAATTTTCATAAGACAATACACATGCAAAATGTCTTTTGATCATTGTTACAAAAATTGTGTACATAATATGAATAAGTGAACTAAACTAACTTTATGCATATCTTGTCACAAAATCAATGGTTAGTAATAATCATTAGGATAATGCATGAATCTTCTATTGAATAAAGTTGATTCTTTTATGTATTCATGACTAATCAAGTTTATGATCATTTTATTAAATTTTTGGAAATTCATTAGTTCAAAATTCAATTTGGAACATCATTAATTATATGGGTAATGACCAACGTTGTTTTTGTTACAAATGTCATTGTTCAAGATCATAAATCTCAACTAGCTTACAATATACAAATTAGTGATTTATTTTTGTATGAATCCAAAATGTCCTTGTAACTTATGGAAACCTTTTCAATTATTATTGACATTGTAGAAGAGGCTAGAAAATGAAGATGATGCCATAGAACAAGCACAATTTGACGATATCAAATGGTTTGTATGTTGGGTAAATACACACTACAGTCACCCAAAAAGGGCGAATGAAAGTCCATTTTTACAATCAGGTACATTCACAAAATAAAGAGATGGGGGTGCACCCTTAATAAGGACTTTGATGACTACTTATTCTGAAAATTTTTGGGTATATACTAAAAATGTTCTATTTGTAAATTACAAAAAGTCATAAGAAAATCCTTTTGATTGAAAAATATGTTACATTATATTATTATGTGAATATACATTTTAAGAGTTTTTCCAAAATTATGTCATTTTCAAGTCCTTAAGAATCATTTATGAGTTTTTTTCGAGTAAAAACATTGTAAAACATTGGTTATAATGATTAATCAATGATTTTGAAAATTCAAATTTCATTATATTCATTTCAAATTATTACACATGTTTCCACAATATATTAAGAACATAATCATCAAAATGTATAAAAGAAATGTGTAACATTAATATAGTTTTTGACACGAAAACATGGAAAACAAAACACTGGTTATAGTTCCCATGGCTCCTATATTTGCGAATGTACCTAGTCCAAATCTAATGATTTTTCAAAAAAAAAACACTTAAATGATATTGAAGTTCACATTTTTTTCCATTTCCAAGTTCATAACACCATAATTTAAACTTTTTAAAAAACCTCTAAAAATATGGGCCTTGAAAAAATCAATTTAAATATTGAAATGGATTTTACAAATTTGAAATTTTCATTTCAAATCTTAAAAAATTTGAGAGATTTTTTCTTGCTTGATTTTTTCATCTTAAGTGTTATGGTACTTTAATGTGCGATGGTAAAAATTTATAGGCTTAATTCCCAACTCCACTAGAAGAAGAAAATCCATAATGATAATTTTTTTGGGGTAGTTTGGATTGTGACACTAAATGTACCATTCTTTGTAAAATCCATCTTGGATTGAACATTTATTCTTTTGATGAAAAAATTTTGGATTTGAAAGATTAGAATGTAGGTTTCAATTTTTCATCCCACTTTTGCCAAGTTTCTCAAATAGATTTGAATACAATGCAACAACATTTGATTCACCTAGAAAAAATTGCCACTATGACTTCCAAAACGGGTGAGTGTAATGTGTTTTCACCTTGTTTTTAAAAAGTGATTTGGTGATCCTTGTCCCTTATGCAAATATGACCTACTAGAAAAAACAATACATCTTGTTTATGGCATAATTTATTGTACATGGTTGCCATTTCCATATTTAGATTTTATTTATATCTTAACATCTTTGACACTAATTATATTATATGTAGAAATAATTTAATTTTCAAAAATATGTTTTCAAAGAACAAAATCTTGTGAAAATATACATTTTTCTTGGAATATTTGATTCTTGACATGAAATCTTTAGAATGCTTAAATTTCCTTTGTCCATTTTATTATTTAAAAATGCAGGTTTCACATTCAATTGCAATTGTGTTTCACCTTTTCAATCAACAATAGCACTTTGATGGCTTATTAATTAATATATTATTTATGTTTGAAACATGAATGCATAATTATAATTGAAGTTCTTGACCTACACATCATGATTGCAAATTGTAAAAGTTCTAAATTTCAACATTTGGTTTCATATGAAAATAACACATCTTGGTGCATTTTAATCCTAATTCACATTTCATATTCATACATTTTTTAATGGAGTTGATATTGTTTAATTTTCATAATGTTCACAACTTCAACAAGTGGTAATATTGAATTATTTAACATGATGGTAGCTTTTAGTTTATATTGAAAATGAACATTACAAATAAAATAATATGAAATTTCATCATAATTGAAAAAACTTAATTAAATTATTAAATTAATTTCTTTTAGTATTTTCAGTTTATAATGTTTATAATCAGAATTTAAAATGCTCTAATAAATTTCAACTTAAATTTTTTAATACTATTTTAGTGGATGTGTCTTTTAATCCAATTTAAAAACATATTTATTCAAACTAACACTGAAAATTAAATATCATTAAAAGAAATTCCAATGATAGTGATTCATTGGGCTTGGTTTAGGTAGGATGACTATAAGGTCCCATGATATTTTTTCCTACCAAATTCTAGCCCAATATCCATTTAGCCCATTCTTGAGTAAGAAGGAATGGAATTTTATTTTTTTGTACATGTGTTCATTTTTTTTTCAACACCATATTCATAAGCAAATTTTGAATACGTTCTCTACCAATTTGCACCCCATTTTAAAAATTGAATTCTAATTCAATTCATTTCAATTTTAATCCAATTTTTGAATTGAATTTAGTCAATTGGAATTCAATTCAAATTTTAATCAATGTATTTGAATTTAATTGAATTGAGGAATTTGAATTCAATTCCGTTGTAGTGCATAGCTTAAGCTAAATTAGATGTTGTACAAATATTATATAATTTCAATAGTTGTATGAAATAGATATTTGAATTTTCACTACACCAAAACTTGACATTTATGATTAAAACAAATATGATTAATGACCATTTTGGAGTCATATAGTCATATATGCCATGTTTTGTGCCTAGTTGTATTTTTAAAACCATGCATATGACTAGATGATTAACAATCTTCATGGATAAGATTATGTGACTAAAAATCTTCTTCATGGACACTATGTAATTATTTAATAATATACAATTTGAAATTATAAATTAAAAGGGAAAAAAACTAGAAGGTAAACATACATACCTAGTAAACATATTATAAACTTGTAGATGATCAAACACATAATTAGTGCACAAATAAATAATTGATAATTTATAATTTCTAGAACTTTTGCAGTATAATCACTAATTATTAAATGTGAATTTCTAAATAGTGGCTAAACAAAAAATTTGGGAAATTTGGAAAACAAATTGGCAAAGTTCTTAAAACCACAAAATTAAATGAAAAATTGATGCTTAGAATAATTGAAACATTTAAGTTGAGATTTTTCCTCATAGATTTATTTAAATGAATATCTTCTTTGAGTTTTTTGACATTAAATAATGAAATATTTTTTTATTAGTGATATCCAACGAATTTCCAAAAAAATCTACATGCCCCAAAATGGCATTGTTTTTTATGTTTGCATGTGATGGGTAGCAAATAATTCAAAATTTGATCTTTAGTAATTTATCAAAGTATTTGGTCATACAACTTAGAGTTTTAAATATTTTATACTACATCACATTTAATGAATTAAAAATAAAATAAAAATAAGATTAAAATTTACTACCCACAATAAAATTTGATAAAAATAAATAAATTAAAAAGTGCATGTATATAAATTAATAATTAAGACATTTAAATAATCTTTATACTTTGTAAAAAAAATTTTAAATGTTGAAAATAATATATATGTTTCATATATAACATATTTTATTTTTAAAAATATTTTTTATAATTACAATAAATATAACACAACATATATACCATTTTTATTAATTCATTATATTTTTAAAAGTTGGGGAAATATTACATATATATACCAAAAAAGCCATGTTGATTTTCAATATGTTTATTTACAAAAAAAATTATTAATAAAAAGAAAAAAAATCTTCAAGATATCTTTGTTGTTCAAATGTATGAAATAGTGAAGATTCAAATGCATTTTCAATCAAATTATTTGATGTTTTGGTTTTTTTTTATAGATGTCTAGATCTCGGAAAAACCTTTAAGAATGAAATTTATTTATTTTCATTTGGACAAAGTATGAAAATGATAATAGTGGTCAAAGTTGGATACTTTTGTATGGGACAAAGGATGATGTGAGATAATGTTGTAAATTTATCACATATCCTTTGTTAACAAGTTCAACTTTGTAAACTATATAACTAAGTGAAAATGTATTAGTCTACACACAATAAATGCACCAAATATACTTAAAGTGCAAATATTACTTGTGATGAGCCAATAATAAAAGCTTGTCATCAAAAAATAAATAGGATCCTACTTATCTACCTACTTAGGCCTACCTACCTACCCACCCACCCATTCCTATTTACCTATGCTTACCTACCTACCTACCAAATGGCTAAATTAAATTAAAATATATAATATATTCCATGGGATTTATGACTACGACAAAAATATGATTATTGGATAAACTATGTGTCCATATTCACCACATAGTCATGTGGTCACGAATGTTATTTATGACTACAAACTCAATCATGGGTGTAGTCCTATTTGCCATGTTTTGACGCAGTGTTTGTTCAATGTAGTGAAAATGTAATACTTTATTTTATTTTTTTCTAAATTTCATTACATGTAGCATTTTTTTATTTGTATAACATTTGAGGTTTTGTCAATTGAAAATGTATTTAATGCTAGATTATTAATTTAAAAAATATGAATGATGCACATCATCAAATAAAATTCAAAGTCAAATTGTGAACCCAAAATGATCAATGTGATGAACAAGTTATTTTTAGATTATCTTTGATAAATCATGAAATTTGGCCAAAAAATATTTTTCCCACTTTTTACTATTCTAAAAAATATGCCTTTACTATTTATTGCATAATGCAATTGACACTATATAAATTTAGGGTCAATTTTCCAATCCTATAGAAAATAAAACAATGGATGATATATGATGTGATATTTCAAAATGAAATTCCAACATACAACTTAACATGAATATCAAGGTATTTTGCACAAGCTAGCTACAAATGGAATTCTATGGATATTGGAGATATTTCTACCAAATTAAGCATTATTGGAATTATTAAAAATATCACTCCTAACAATAGCAAATGGACCACTTTATGTCATTGGTATTTTACAAATTTATTTTTAAAAATTCCAAATATTCTAGTTATCCATCTTGAAGATGTTTTCCCAGCTTGTCCAAAGGTTTGTCACCAACAATGTTGTGTCACTATTTCATGTTCAGCCATTTTATAGATTATGGGAACACTTAAAAAAAATATTGCTTGATTATGTCATGTGGATAATTATCACAAACATGATGGAAATTATGCAAAATGTGGTGATAATGATTGATTTGTTGTATCATTTGAGTTACTTGTACAAATTATCGACCAATCAAATCACCATAATGCTTTTTCTATTAGTAACCTTGGTTAAAATGTCTAATCAACAAACCATTAATATTTCATCCTTTGAAAAATTCAATAGACTTCTTTTTGGCCTCCTTTGAAAGGTCTAAATATTGTATAGGGGAATCAATTAGTTTAATCGTAAAAAATCAATCTATACAAAAGGTAAATTATTATTTAATGATTCCCATATAACAAATTAAAAGACTAACGATGATTATCAACCTGATTTTTTTGTTACAAGTCTAGCTTTAGAATAAGTATGTTCACATTGTGAAACTACTAAAATGTCTTGGGCAAACTAGGCCAACTAACTAGACGACTAGCCATTAGACTAGGTCAAGATGCCATTCCTATTTAGTTATAGTATGCATGTGTATTTTCAGATAGGATATTATATATGTTTGTTATACTTTTGTATATTAAAAAATGACCTTCTTCCCCCAATTAAAAATTATTAAATAAATAAATATATTAAAAAATTATTATATTACAAAAAAAAAAAAAAAAAAACCAAAATGAATTTTAAGTAGGTTTTTGAA
>Ga0209611_10002923_pt1 | contig 29943 bp, 19 predicted proteins | sample S1TSphgellanicum_3_FD_187693 | JGI IMG/M metagenome (GOLD analysis project Ga0209611, IMG submission 187693) | Host-associated microbial communities from peat moss isolated from Minnesota, USA - S1T2_Fc - Sphagnum magellanicum MG (SPAdes) (version 2) | ecosystem: Host-associated > Plants > Peat...
TATACTCTAATACATTAGTTGGATCTAATGTGCAACTAAATTGGTTCATGAAGTTTGCAATGGAATTTTTTATCCCATATCCTTTGGCTTCCAATTCTATTTGGCTCAGTATATAACTAGGAGCAATAACTTTATTGTAACCAAACACCAAATGCCATTGGGGATGAGTAAATAAATAAAGCTTGACCTCTATAAAATGGTTAATTTTAAAAATGAAATTGGATTGTTTTAATTTTACCTATATAGCCTAAACCTAGCTATGTTCAACCTACTTACATACATAAATAAACCTACTTATCTAATAGGGTTAATAATTACCTACCTACTTAGGCACACGTGTCAACATCTTATTGGCCAAAAAATGGACGATTTAAATTTCATCAATTAATATTTAAAATTTTTTAAAAATAGGTAGGCCTTAATTGCCACGTGTCATCATATAATTTGTGTTTAAAAATGACACATGTCAAATGGTCAATGAACGTTCCATGGTGTGCCACGTGTCATCATCTCAATGGCATTAAAGTAATTTTTAAAACTAAATATTTAATTACAAAATAAAAGTACACGTGTTCGCATACAATTGGGTTAGCTAATTAACATGTAATGCAATGTGAACGCAGCCCCTGTAGTTGCATGCAGTCGCACGACCAACTGCTAGTATAGAGTATGGGTGAATGAAACCGTATAACCCAACCGTATGTACTTGTATTATACGACTGTTGCATGTAACTACAAATTTCATGCAACTTGTCTTAGGCAACTGGGCGAATTTCCAATTGCATGTGTCGCATGCAACTGAAAACCAGTTGCATAAGATGGTTGCAAAATGCCAAATTTCTAGTAGTGGAGCCTGTAACGTTGTTAGCCTATAATGTCGCAAGCTGCAGCACTGCGAGCTTATAGCCCAGGAGCTTGCAACGCTTGTAACGCTAAGAGCTTGCAACACTTGTAGCGCCAAGAGCTTGCAACGCTTGTAGCGCCAAGAGCTTGCAACGCTTGCATCGCCAAGAGCTTGCAATGCTTGCAACGCTGTAACACCATGTTGCCGTCAGCCATTGCCGCGGAGCTCACGGGTGTTCTGTGGTGCCATGACCTCCAACGTCACGTCCAATTTTCGTCTGTCCACGGACTTTCGTTGGACTGTTATACTGCGTCCTGCATTCTGCCCATCTTACGTTTTACGTTTTGCATCCTGCGTTTTGCCGTCATGTTGTTTCATTCGACATCCATTCGTCATCATTCATTCCCATGGACACATCGTATTCTTCAAATTGTACATTGTGTTAGAACTTTGTAGTTAGTTCTCTGTATTGTTACAAAATTTTGTGGCATGGGACAACACCATGTCCTTCGACGATGAAAGCACTACCACTCAGCTAGAGCCCAAGTATCAACTACGAAATAACACACAATCCTTTGAGCCGATTTCTTTAAGCTCACGATCTTCACAATAGTACCATCAAGTGTCTACAACACCACCGTCATCAAATACAACTCCTACCAAGAATTCAAGTTCAGGTTGCACTACATCAATGGTACATCAGAGTCCATTTGGAGGGGCTCATCAGTGGGGTATGCCTATTGCCGCACCTACTTTCACACGATCATCGTATATTGCATTGTAAGTTGTGACCTTAACACCCATATACATCATGGAGGTCAGTAGTTCCTTTGGGTGAATTGAGAAGTTCAGCGGAAGGCTAGGTACTATTTCTTTGAAAGAGTTCAAAGCAATTTTGTCAACTGTGGTTTGTGAATTAGAACTCAAGTATGGCACTAATTACACCAAGGTGTTTGCATTCAAACAATTAGCCCGTTATGTGCACTATGAGGCATTGGATGTTTATGAACAACATTCTGCAAGGATTTTGGGCGTCACCCAGATTCCCAATCTAGCTTACACCATAGCCATCGCCATCGCCTCTCAAGCTGCATTGCAAGTTGCAATTGCACATCATGGGACTGTGCCCAATAATCCAAACCTGGTACCTACCTCAGTAAACCTTTCTTCACAACAACTCATTGCTACTACTACAAACATTCCTCCCACCACCGATGCACCAACTTTTATTAATCCAGTGGGGGAATTCTTTTGAGTTTTTGAGCTAGAATTTTTAGTCAAAAGTTCTGAAAATTTTTTGTAGCTTGCCACCTTTTTTCGGCAGAAGGATGAAACCCTCAAGATGCTCAATAGGAGGCTTCTCAAACTCAAAGAGGATACCTAAAGCATCACAGACCTGGAAGCTACCCATCGGTATTTTCGTTCCTTGGAAGGTACTCCAACATTCCATGCACAAGTTTTGTAATGGGTTTTTGCAGAATTTGGAAACTCATATGCTTTACTACATGTGTACAACATTTTCGAAAAGCTAGAACTAGCTCATGCACACTATGAAGCTAGTACTATGAGGCCTCCATCACGTTCAAGGCCTTAGCTAACACTAGTTGCACCAACTAGATCATCACATTCTTCTTCAAGGACTAAAATGATGCACTCGGTTACACCCATCCTACCTTCTTGCAACTACTATGGCAATCCTGCCCACAAAGCTAATGAATGCAACATTCCTTCTGAGGATCTCTTTTGTGATTATTGTGGGAAAGAAAGACATCATAAATCAGTATGTTTTGCCAAGTTCCCAGAACGAAAGTAACTCCGATTACAACGGCAAAATCTGCTAACATCTTCTGCTATCCGTCAACCAAAAGCCAAGGCACTTCAGCCTTCCACTTAGGCTTTGTGACGCACTCCCAACTCCTTAAAGGGCTCAAATGTGAGCCCAAGTAGAAAATAGCGGAAAAGGAGGAGTCGGAGCACGCTCCTTAGCTCACAACCCTTTGAGGGGTAGAGGGCCGGGTTGGAGCTCCGGGATGGGACTAGGAAGAGTTGACAAGCTTGAGTCACTCACACGGGCCTGCACACAACCCACACAAAGTGGTTAGTGCAAAGTTGGAGCACCCTTGGTGCTAGGACGAGTCACGGGCAACACGGACACACAAGACTCACCATGGCCCGGACTTGGGGGAAGCCACCACTTTCCCCCTTATAGTATACTCTGTGACTCTCCACGGAGCCCACATCCAAATGGCTATTTTTCCCGGGACTCTCGAATGGGAGTCCCGAAATCGCGCCAAATGGGACTCTTGGGGCTTTGGAGCCCCATAACTTTGCGAGCAAACCTCCGATCGCGATGCGGTCTAAAACAAAGTTGTAGCTCTCGTCGAGAGCTTTCCAACACTATGTTGCACTCTCGAATCGGACGTCGGGAAGAGGTCGATTCCCGACTTTTAGTTGTCGGGAGTCAAATTGGCAGTTTGACTCCCGGCCCTTCTTTTGGCCATAACTTATGTTTCAGATGTCCAAATGAGCAATGCGAGCCCATTTTAGACATCTACGCTCCAGGAGCTTTCCAATGATATAAAGAACGCCACAAGCCATTGAGGTTTGACCCTTGCAATTGCTCTTTGAAGTTTCAGGAGTCCACCGGGACTCCATCTCCCCAAATGGGAGTTGCCTTGGGAGTGTGAGTGTTCACTCCCTCACACTCCCTCACACATTCTAACACTCCCGGGAGTATGTGATGTGCCTCCCGGGCTTCCTCTTGCCTTAGCTCCCGGGCTTCCTCTTGGCCCGCACTCTTGCAATGCCTTTGCCTTGATTCCCGGGCTTCCTTCCTCTTGGCCCGCAACCTTGCAACCCCTTAGCCTTGGTCGCGAGCCCAAAGCTAGGGTTGCGACACTTTGCCCACCAAGGGTAATTCCAACAAGAATGCTAAAAAGAAGGATCACAATGTTGACAAGAGGGAGGTGCTTCAAGCCCATGCAATTCAAGTTCAGACTCTACAAAATGAACTCAAATAATTGAGGGCCCAACTTGCTAATTTAAAAGGCAAGTCCTCCCAACCAACTAGTCATGCCCAACCTGTACAAGATTTAGGATCACGTGAGGGACCTCCTAGGTTATTCTATGGCCTCCCACATGATGCCATGGTTGGGGAGTATGTTCTTTCCACTCCACACAATTCTAGTCTCACACCAGAATTTGCTACTTCTTTTTGCCTTTCCTATGTCACAACACAAGAGGTTAATGTGGCACCCAGAGTTTCTGCCACTAGGCAGGTAATTCAGACTAATGGATTCGCATCTGGTTCAAGTCCTATTACCAGGGTTAGAGGAGCGTGAGTAATCATGCCACAATATTTTTGTCCTCTCAACACGGAAGAAGAACGCAACTTGTTAACGAGGGGGGAGGAGACTACTACACCACAAGTTGTTAGGGCATCAAATTCCCGTGTCCCAGGAGTACATGTACATCAAGAAAACACATAATTTTCCATTGATCAGCTTATGGAATGCCAACTTCAAATGCATGAAGTGGTGCAAAAGCTTGTGAGCACACCATTGTTTAGTTTTCAAGATTTGAAGCTAAGCACTAGGGACATAATTGAAGTCCTAGAGGATACCCTGAACACTACATTAGGTCTTCTACCAATCCATGATCCACATGCTACAGAGGTCCCATCTAACACCTTAGAGAGACATTCGATTGGCTCACGTGTTGTAGATGGCATTTATAATCTGGTCACTAGTTTTAGCATGGCAAAACTAGTGGGTTTTCCTACTTCTGATTCTACATTCACATATCAGAAAGGAATTAAGAACACCTCGCTAGTGGATTTGCTACTCAGCAAAGGTGTTGTGGATAGCCATTTTCTCCACAAAGTCTCTCACTCATTTTTGAAGGTGGTGCCTAGTGAGAAAACTTCCATCGCCACCGGAGTTGCCATTGTCGACAATACTGGGTCAGCAATCCAAGTGGGAGGACATACACCCATAGTGGTATTTCTTGACACAAGTGCCCAACTAATGATTCTTGGAGTTTAATTCGCTAAGAAGATGGGCATGTTTGACTCCAAACTACGGAAATCTATGTGGCAGATTCGCACCGCTAATGGGAGCATAGAGGAGGTACTTGGGGAAAGCTCAGATTTGATTGCATGTAACTTCAATGAAGGTACAGATTAGGAGCTTTGCTTATAGGTCAAGTGTTTAGTCACCAATGCCACCAGTTATGATGTGCTCATTGGGCAAGAAGCCTTGTTTCCACTTGGTTTCACAATTGATAACTGGTTCGAACATACATACTACCAAATGGATTGGGAGACTGATGGCCACCACCTGGGATACATACCCCTTGATTTACATGGGAACCATAGTCCTATGGTTCACCATTATATGCTCAAGGAAGCACACACCATTTCCTATATCCAACAAGATAGCCATGAGTGGATAGAGGGAGATGAAGAGGAGATAGCTTACACTCAAGCTACTAAAAGCTTGAGAGTGGTTCCTACTAACATTCAACATGGACTAGAGGTTTTGCAAAGGTTCTGTAGCCCACAAGCCCTTGGTCAAAGCTTTGTTTAGTTTTGAGAACATGGAGAGCCATGGCGAACCGATTAAACCATTACTTCGTCAACTAATCACCTTGATACCACCTAAGGAAGGGATTACATTATTAGAGCTCTTTGGTGGTATTGGTACAAGTCTCGAAGCCTTATTACAGTCAGGGATGGTGGTTCGAAGGTATTTCTACATAGACATTGATCTTATTGCAAGGCAAGTGGCAACATAAAAAATGAGGGAGTTCACAACAAGATTTCCACAACAGTTTACAACCACCGCATGGAAGGTTAGTTTCACATTTTTGCCCTTTGACATGTAACTAATTCAGAAGAAGCATATGGAATTACTTGGCCCCATTGACCTCATCATTTCAGGTTGGGAGTGTCAAGGATTTTCAACGGCTGGATTTGGAGAAGGCTTGAGTGACACAAAATTTAATCTTTTCACGGACATGATATGACTGATCACATGGGCTCAATCCATTTCTCCTACACTTGGTTATGTAATTGAAAACACCCCTTCTCATCTTGATCAGAGGGAGAAAGTCCAAGAGCACTACACATTGGTCAAACATTACCTTGGAGAGTTGCTCCTACTTGATGTGGCACAATGCAGTTCCTATGCCCACCAGCTGCACAACTGGTGGACCAACTTGGCACCACTCTTAGTTCTGCAGCTAGCTTTGAAATACACTATCAGAGACCCCAACCTACAGGTTTCTCACATATTGGATGATCAAAGTTCTTGCCAACTAGTTATAAGATAAGAGAAACCTCCTTGGTTTTTTGCGAACACAATAGGAAAACCAAAATGTGCTTGGCCCACCTTTGTCTCTTTCCCAGGAGCACATGCCTTTCAAGGAGATGGACCAAGCCTGGTGTATCATCATGTTTCAGCCACTTGGGATGAACCAAGCCTAGAAGAAAAAAAAAGGGCTATGGGGTTCCAAGTTGGCACTACTAATCACACTAAGGTGACTAGATTGGAGCGTAACGCTCTACTGGGGAAAGGCATGGACCTGAATTCCTTTACATGGTTGTTGGTAACTTGTGTAGTCTTTCAAATGTACACAACACTTGTAGTTCTCATGATGCAACCACATGGCACCTCGACTAAGTACACTTGCTTATTTTCAACACTTTACATTTCACTCTTAGTGTTGGGGGGGAAAGAGGTACCATGTAATTTGACTCAAGTTGTGTTTAATACACCTAGAGGTACATTAGCTTCTGGAAAAATAATTACAACCTTTTACGAATCTACATAGTTGGATAGTGGTGAACCGAATACACCAAGTTCTTCAAACACACTTTCCAACTCCATTCCATGTGTTTCCAACTACCCGTTCGTTATGGGGAACCAACTCACCAAGAAGGAGAGAGACCAGGTCACAGACTTGTTAATTAAATATGAAAATGTGTTCGCATTCTCAATGAAAGACTTAGGTAGGTGTAAGACCATGCAATTCTCTATAGACCTTACAGATGAGACACCCGTCTATCGAAGGAGGCATAGGTTGAGCAAGCATGAGTGGGAATTAGTAGATGAAAGATGCAAAGAGCTCCATGAGGCTGGTCTCATTCAGCCATCGAGTTCTGATTTCGCAGACACTATAGTAATACCAGCAAAGAAAGATTCAACTGGATTATGGACTGAGAAAAGGATGTGTGGGGATTATAAGCCTTTGAACCTAATTACACCTCAAGATAGGTACCCTATGCCCATCCCTGAATAATTGTTTGATAGCATTGGAGATTTAAACATTTTCGCAATTGTGGATCTAAGGCAAGGTTTCAACCAGCTTGTGCTTACTGTGAAGGATCGCAAGAAAATGACATTCCATGGAAGCAACAAGTTGTGGGAATGGCTTGTGATGCCCTTTGGATTGAAGAATTCACCTGTCTTCTTTTAGCAAGTTATGGACCAGGTTCTCGAAAGGGTAGATTTCTTGAAGTGCTACATAGATGACGTCTTAGTGCATGGCAAGGGACTCCTGCAGCATTTGGCTCATCTTGAAGAATTATTCAAGAGGCTCCACAAAGTCAATATGAAGGTCCATCTTAAAGAGTGTGAGTTTGTTGTCATTTCAATAATCTACCTTGGACATAGAATTTTACCAAATGGTATTATGGCTCATTGGGCCAAAGTAGTAGCCATTTTGGAAATGCCCAATCCTACTAATGTTCACACATTGAGGAGTTTCATCGGATTATGTAATTACTATAGATTTATGTCCAAGACTTCAGTACTATTGTTCATCCTCTCTATGCATTGTTAAAAAAAGATGTTGCTTGGACATGGAGTGATGAGGCTTAGGAAGCTTTCAACACACTTAAGGAAAAACTTTCAAAATTCCCCATTCTGAAAAGACTTGATTTCAACAAGGTCTTCATTCTACACACCGATTAGAGTGCTCTTGGTATTAGAGCTATTCTTGGCCAAATTGATGAAGAAGGCAACGAATATGTTATCGCCTATGCATCTTGAAGTAACAACAAGGTTGAGAGTAACTACTTTTCATACGAGGGGGAATGCCTTGTTGTTGTATGGGCCGTTATACATTTCAGGCCCTATCTTTATGGCACCAATTTCACTTTGTATATCGACCACCAGCCTATCAAGTGGTTGATGACCAATGATAAACATACTGGTAAGTTAGTTCGTTGGGCGCTTATATTTCAAGAGTATGAATTCAAGGTTATTCACCGACCTGGTATTACACATCAGAATGCAAATACCATGTCATGGAGACCTCTCACTACCTCTGAAGATTTTTCAGAAGCTAGGCAAGATTTTGACCAGATTCCAAAAATACATGTATCTGATGCATCTAATTATCTTGCACTACTGCAATGTAACTTGGTTGAACATCCCATTATGGATATATGGGAGGACTTGGACACTCTGAGGTTTCTTCAACATGGGGAATACCTTCCCCAAGTTACATCAAGTTTGCAAGATCGCGTACAACAACGATCCAAACGCTATTCATGGAAAGACAATCACCTCATCTGATGTTTACCACAAGGCGACAAAGTGGTTCCATCACCACATGAACGCCCTAGTCTTATTCAAAAGGTATACTCAAGGCTTGGACATTTTGGAGTTAAGCGTACTTATAGCCTTCTTGCTCCTCATTACCATTAGAGAGGTATGTATGTTCAAGTTTGAGACATCATTGCTAGGTGTGAACAATGTGATAGAGTGAGAACTTTTTTCTCTTCTCGATAGCTCACGCTTTCTCCACTCCCTATTTAGGGCATGTTCTATTGTTGGTCATGTGATTTAGTTAGAGAGTTACCACAAACCTCCAAGGGTAATGTTTACATCATGATTATGATTGAGCATTTTTCAAAGTGGGTTGTATACATGAGAATTTCATCTCAGCCTCCTCTTGTGCATTGTATATATATTTGTGCGTGCATCTCTTTTTGGTTGATTAGTTTATACCTTTGACTGGCTTTAGTCTTTTTGTTAGTAAAGTTTATTACGGATTTACACCCTTATGACACCGTACGTCACGACACTACACGTCACGACAACACCAATGTTGGGTGGTTATTTGGTTTGGTATATTAAAATCCTTGATTTTGGTTCAAGTTACTTATAATTGAGTTTAATTTTTGAACTAGAATTGGAACCAAGTTTAAAGCCATATTTGGTTTCAAAATTGAAATTAAAATCCAAACTTGAATCTAAAACTAGATTTTGATTTTTTGAAAAAAAGAAATTTGAGGAAAAATGGTTTGGAATTGGGGGTTAACTAATATTTACTACCAATTTTGAACTAAGTTGTTTGAAACTACAAGCAAGTCTAATTTCCAAAACCAAACTTGGAATCAAAATTTAAATTATTATTTTTCAAGAACTAAACCAAAATCGGACTTTATGTTCCATTCTTTTGTGGAATTGTAATCATAATTAGGTTCAATTAAAATTGTTTTAAAGAACCGAAACTAAAAGTTTTTTTTAGAAAGCAAGAATCACCCAACACCAATTTACACCTCCATGATGTAGATGTTATAATTCACAAGATCTTCATCCACGAGTGAATTGTCATAATGCAATTTATTTCATTAGATTTGAATATACATTTCATGTAATTAAAATTTTAAGTAAATTTAATCAAATTCCTAGTAACATTTTTATGATGGGAATCCTTGCCCTGCATTTGATGGATGTTTGTGGAATGTGCAATCATAAACAAATGTTACATAAACAAAATATGACTTTTTCTAAGTGAAATATGTTGATAAAACTCAAACAAAGTGTCCTTTTGGATTCACCCAATTACCGTTTACTTGTAGAATCAGCTCTCCATGACCCATTAAGTAATATAGAAATGAACAATTAATGATTCAATATGGATGCATTAAGGAAAAATTATAGAATATATAGTTTAACTATCTCTTTGATTAGAAAGGGTTATTTGTGCAGGATGATGAATTTGTTTTAGTTCCAATGTGTCAAATAGACTCATTAAAGTGTTTTTTAAGATTTTTAGTAGTGTCGGCAAATACTAACTTTGACACCAAATATCCATTTAGTTATTAAAGCATGTATATAACTTCATAATTGGTGAAAATGATTTTTGAAATACCAAGGTTAAATTCATAGCTTGTGATTTCCAAAAAAATTATAATATATACTAGCCCTTGTCACTATATTCAAGATTTTTTAATTTTTGATTTTCATACCCATACTCAACCCATAGTTAAAATTGGCATGGGGTATTAAAAAATTACCTTTATGTCCACCTTTTTTACAGGTTTAAAATAAGGTAACCTTTAATGTAGAGAAAGTTTTAAGTTGTAGTTTAACCATTAAGTTTCTAGGTTAAGGGGTTTTTTTTTTCAAATAGTCACTAATCACAAAACATTCAAAATTATTTTGTTGATGGCAATTGAAAAGGTTTGCAAAGGGTTTGAAATTATGTTGTAACATTGCCCCCTTTTTTTCAAATTGCAAAATCTACAACAGAAGCCAATTTTTAATGTGAGCTTGGAACTAATAATGGAATGTGTTGTTGTTGTGTGCCACATCAATGTTGGAGATTTCTAACAATTGAACAAACTTGTAGATTTTTGCAAATAAAAGAAGGTATGCTTTTTAGATTACATTGTTTTTCAACTTCTAGTCAAATCTTAAGGATTTTGGTTTCTTCATAGTTTTTGTGTTTTGGTGTTTCATAGAGAAATTCAAGAGAACATCTTTGTAGTTTTTTGTTTTTAACTTTATGTTTCAATTCATTGAGTTGTTAAAGCTAACTTGTACTCTTTGCTCTTTGAAGGGTTTAGGGTGAATGCTTTGGATTATTTTGTCATGCATTATTGTTTGTCAAGAAGCTTCATAACTTTAACCCTTTGAAATTGGAAAGAAAGATTTTTTTTGTGCTTGTAGGTGGTCTAAGTCTTGCATTTGACAAAAGAGTTATTATCTATGATGTTAGTGTTTTCTTTGAAATCAACGACTTGCATCAAAAGGTTTCCATTGTGGTCTATGGTGCTCATCACTTTCACCACTATTTAAGTTATGTGCTACAAAAAACACATGTTTTAAAATCACATGACAAAAAATTCAAGAATTGAGTTGCATGTTAAAAAATTTAATGTTGTTGCTCCTTCACAAGCATTTGTAGGATGTGGTTCTTGTGGTAGTATTGAAAATTTATGCCCATTAATAAAGGCCCACAATAGCTTATAGAGGTTGTTGGTGGTGATGGTGATGGGGCTTAAGGTTTGAGTTGCACATAGGGGAGTTAAAGAAACAAAAGGTTATTTGGAAACCTTACAATTAAAATTCACCTTCATGGGCTTTCCATAAGGTGAACAATCATCAACTTATAAGTCTTGATCATGATTGGATTATGAAATACATCACTTGCTATAACAATGTGATTAGCATGTAGATTTTGGCTTTGCACATTAGATGTTACAAGGGGTTGATTGCTTATCATAAGGTAAATGGCCTAACAACCATGAAAAATGACCTTGATGTGGAGCATAAAGCCATTTATGTGAAATATTCAAAAGAGGCATTCAAGCATTCTAAGGGTCCACTTAAATGAACATCAACTACTAAAAGGACACTTGTTATACAAAATGCCATCTCGAGGCTTTCTCTTCCATAAATCCTTTTTAAAAGAACCTGAAACACAAAAGGAATTTCTAGAGGACTTAATGTTTTTTATGATCAAAGGATATATGTCATTAAGGACTATAAAGTCCATTTGGTTACATTATTTGCATACATGTTGTGTGCTAGGGTTATCTGTCCATTTTAGATAGTCTTTGAGGAAGAAATTATACCTTCCTTAGTGTTGAAAACACTGCAAACCATGTGTAACCTACTTTAAATGGATGTCTTTTAACCACTTGCACCTTTGACCTTCAAATGTCAAAAGTTGCACATGATATGTTCACCATTGTGCTAGATTTCTTGTTCAATATTTAGGAGTCAAAACATGTTTTCAATTGGGCTATTTGGGGCAATTAATACATTTGGGTCGAAACACACTCAAAGGAGCCACAAGTGTTATTTTACATTAGGATTACATGTTTGTTTTCCCCAAAATAACTTTTTCATACACATGATTTTTTGAATGATTTTTTTTGCAACTTGTTATGGAAAATGATTAAAATTTCCCAAAAAAGTCAAAAACATTCTTAATAATTTGAATAAATATGAATTTGTAAAAATGTATAAATTCCTTGTAGATTCTATGTTTTGTCTTGAAAAATAATGATAATTTAATGTCATACCAAAAAGTGTTTATTTTAAAATATTGAATTTAATGTAATATAAAAGAATTTTTTTCTATACATCATGTACATTATACCCCACTTATATGTGGTAAAACACTTTTGAAGTTTTCAAGTTTTGAATTTTCAAATGTACATACTTTTGAATTTTCAAAGTTTTAGAATTCCACATTTTAAAAATTGTGAATGTTTTTTTAGGTTGTTTAATAGGTTATTATCATCTCATATTTCTTATCATCAATTTACTTTTAGTATATTAGTCTTTTGAAATCTTTTGTAAAAATGTCCTTTTTTGATGACAAAAATTTTCACTTTCAAAAATCTTTAACTAAATCAAAACCTGAAAAAATCGTGACAATATTTGACATTCAATGCCCTTTGTGGCTCTTTTGATTGTGTTTTGACCCATTTGGTATAAATATGGCTATCAAACTATGGTAGTTACTTGACTAGTGTTCCTTCATTCAAAAATTTGTGGCTTATGTAAAGGACAAAGGAGCCAATTTGGCTATTTGTGGTGTAATTAAAAATTTTATGGTCTCATGCAATAACTTGGGCATGTTTAAGCCATTGGATAGGTCTTGTTTCAATCACGCTTTATTTAAAGTTTTCCAATACATTACTATTAATGAAATTTTTTCTTGAAGCTTGAAGTATGCCTTTAAAAAGTTAAATTAGTTTGACATTCAAAAATGTATTGCTTGCCCCAAAAAATTAGGTTGGGCTTAGCAAGCTTGGGACCAAACTTATGTGCATTCTAGATTAAGGTTTAGAAAATTGACCATGTTGGTGAAAACAATTGTTAATATTCTTCCTTCTTGAAGTCTTTTTGAATTTTGGTAAATTTGTCATCCACGTGGTTCACTATCTTTTGAATTTGTGAAACACCATTATTCTTTTTTAATATTGTGTTTGCAAGCTAGGTGTTTTTCTTCCTAAATGCGCATACATTTCAAACAACCATTACATTATGTTATAATTGGCAAAATGTGGCATTACAAAGCAAGGTGCTTTTTCCAAGGACTTGGGTAGTTGTTGAAGTTGTGGTCAAAGTTTTATTGTGACTAGATGTGTTTTGAACTAGTGCTATGGGCATTGGCTCCATGGGGATGCTTTGTAGTTCATTATTGTGACATGTCAAGATCTTAAACAATAGTTGGTAATTCAGGTTATTCCCAATAGTTTGGTTGACCGAGAAGCAAATCTTTTTTTTTAAAAATTGAAGAAATGATGGTGAAAATGAAATAGGAAGTGTTGGTAATCATTTAATCTTTCATCTCCTTTTGAATTGTTTTCAAAAGAAAAGAATGGCATAACATTCAGTGATGATGTTGGATCCCAAGTTTAAAAACATGTGTCTTATTATTAGTAGTTATGTGGGATTGAAGAGGCCAACAATTTTGGTCGTTGAATATGATGAACAATTGTTGCGAAATGTTACAAGCTATTGATGCCTATTGTAATTGAAGAACATCAAATGGAAAGCATTATAAATGACTATGATGATATTTTTCACAACATCCCAACAATTTAAAACAAATTGTGTCAAGGGAACTTAATGGCTTTTAACATTATCCTATTGATGCATGTTGCAAATGTGCCTTGAATTGATGGCACATAAGGCATAAGTTTCTCACAATTGTAATGTTGGCAAGACAATTTCTTGGCATTTTGGCAAGCCAAATGTAGACTAAATAGATTTCTTCCATGGTTGGGCTTTTCACCACATTTCATCACTGTCATCTTCATATTGACCATGTAGACTAATTGATATTTTTTAGCAAAAATTGGTCGAATGACCCACGTATTGGATACATCATGCATGGAGCCCACTACATTTGGAAATGCTTGTGAAATTGAGTCAATTTTGATAGAATAGCTAGATGCCAAGTTCAAGGATGAGGTCAAACATGAAGAATTTCAATGTTTGTGAGCCACTTTCTATCGTGATGTGATTTGATATTTTCATAGCAATTTTGTTGTTTTTTGTAATGTGTAGGTATTTGTGACTTCTAATCATGATATGCAATTGAAGACATGTTCATTTGGTGTTTGTATTGATGCAATGATAAACACATTTTTGTTATGATATGCATTATGCGTTGGGCACATGTTTTGCCATATTGATAGGTAGATTATATGAGGTCCTTGAAAATGATGATTATGCCAAATGTCAAGGTTCTTATCAAGAAGACTTGTGAGAGCATGATTTTTGCATGAACATTTGTGATTGAAAAATAATCGAGGTGATTTGGGTTTTTGGAACCTTGAATAAGGTTTGACAATATTACATCTAATTCATTAGGACCTCTTTACTTTCATCTCTTTAATAATATTGTGCAACATAGTTGTGAAGGTAATTCCACAAAAATACAAATGATTTATGTATTCATTTTTTCAACTATTGAAGTTCATTAAAGTTCAATGCTTTTTTTTTTGTGATTTCGAATTGCGAAGTCTATAGATTGTCAAAAGCATTGTTTTAATACAATGCCAATATGTGTTTATATGAGGATTTGTTTTCTCTTTCTAATTAAACCCTTTCACCTTGACACTATGTAGATCCATATATAACACATTTAACGAAAATGAAAATTTAGGCAAAAAAATTATTTAAAAAAAACTTGGAGCATTCTATTTGAAGGACTATAAATATCAAAAGAATTGGCCAAATACTAGTTTCTAAATTTGGAATTTGGTGAAACCCATTAGGTTGTTGTCAATTGATATTCAATAAAAACCCACCCCTTATACTTTGCAACACAAGTTTTGAAACACCTTAACTCGATATAAGTCAAAGACCTCAAACGAGTTGTTCTGAAGTTGAAAAATGAACAAAAGACTTAGCCCCAAAGGGTCTTTGAACAATCCCTTAAAATTTACTAAATAGACCCACCACATATTAGAAAAATCAAATACTTGGACAACATAAGTCTTTTAGGGTGATTTAAATAGGTCTTGATTTTAATTAAACCCATGTATTTGTATGGGGACCAGTTCTAAAAATTGAAAAAAAGGATTCAAATTGTTGCATTGGAATTATATTGCATTGTAAGTTGTAACCCTAATTAATGCCAAATATAATTCATGTGTGGGTTTGAACTAAGGGCTGCTTTAGACTAGGAGTCAGGGCTGAAAAAAACTTGGGGCCAACTTTGAGCATTTTTGGCTTATTGTTTGGCCCCAAGTTACTAATAAATGCTAGAATATTGGCCTCAAGCGTTGCAAATTGGCTTCCCAAATTGGATGGTATCCTTTGTTCAGCCTTGGGGCCAAGACAAGGCCATAAAGTTCAGAATTTACTAGTAACTTGGGGCAGATTGAAAATATTTTTTCTATTTCTGCCTTGACTCTTAGTGTAAAGCCTTTGTGACTCATTTCAACTTTTGCACCAATAGGAATGCTTGATTTGAGTTGAACCTTGGCCCTAAACCCTAAACCCTTCACTCCAACTTGTGTGAAGTGGGTTCTAAGGTTGAACATTTCCAAATCTTGTGCCATGGGATGAGGGCATAGGTAGGGTTTAGGGTTTATGGGGATCCTTTAAATGATAATGAAATGCCTTTGAGTCTAGTTCATCATAGCCTCTTTCTTTCCCTCAAGTTTTTTTTTTTGTTGGCTTCAAAAGCACTAAAAAAGGTGCAAACCAGTGTTGGGTGGTTACCCAAGTTGAAGAGTTAGAACCACCAGTTCTGGTTAGGAAAACCCAAAAATCCTAATGGGGTCTGATTTTGGATCCAGTTGTAGCATCAAAATTGGGTTTGTAACTGGACCCAGTTGTACAAGTGGAACTGGAACTGGACTTTTTAAAAGAAAATTGGGGAAAGAAAAAGATTAGAACCAGGGTCTAACTGGAAGTTAATTGCTGGTTTTGGACTGGGTTAGCTGTAACTAGACCAGAACCAGGTCTGATTTCCAGAACTGGAACTGGAACCTCAATTAATTGTCTTCAAGAATTGAACCCAGGGTTCCATTTTTGTGTGGAACTGGAACCAAAACAGTCTATATTCTTAAAGAACTAAAACCAGAGGTTCTTCATAAAAGTCAGCCCAATAATATATCTTTTTTAATGGTGAAATTAGAAATTAGAAACTCAAAAAAAGAAGCAATTTTGGAGGTTTTAAGTCACTTGAAGTGAGAAAAATAAGTGCAAAAATTTGCTAGATTTGTATGCTTGGTTTTCATTGTATAATAAAAAAATATGCAAGGATGATTAAATATTTGAGCTTTTATTTCTGGTTTATATAGCCATATTTGGCTAAATCTTCCTAGAGATGATCACCATTTTGGCTACAAACAAAAAATCACTGCCACCCAACAACACTGGTGCAAACATGAATGAATGAAGTGAATCCAACTCACAATTGACCACAAAATAGTGGTGGGGGATTAGCACTTCAAAGAGATGTAACCCTGGAAAAATGAAAGAGTATTATGGTACATAATGGCCATTTACCAAAATACCCTAATAGTGCACCACAAGTCAATGCTCCACCAATCTAAACATGTAGTAGCCCTTTAACCTACATGTCACCTGTTCAACAAATCCCCATTCATATATTATTGTAGGTATTGCTATGTTCTATTCTTCAGGCATTATTGTAGCATTTTTTTCTTAGGTGGGATATGCACCTATTTGTTAGCTCAAATGTTTTTTTTTGCCATTGTCAGTTTTATTGAATCAATGACTAAGTTACGTGTTTGAAATTTGAACCGTCAACTACAAAACTGGTTATGTTGTGAAACACAGGCCTTGGTAGAACCCATTACCGCTTAACGGCATGATTGTTCACCTAACCAGGCTTGCTGCATTCTTGCGTGGAATGGGCATTACCATAGTACTTCATTATGCGAACAAAAATTGTACTTACCTTGATTGTGGCTTCCTTATTGGTGTCTTCAATTTTTGGTGTCTTCGTGATAGCATCTCCACCAATGCTCAGTATGTGGCTCTTGGATGAGGTTCATTAGTAAATCCACTCCAAGAATGCTGGGACCCTGGAACAAACCACATACCCATGGAGGATCCCTGGAAGAGTGTAAAAAATCACAGACAAATTGCTCCATGTTTCTGATTGGCTAGATAGTTTGATTGGTCCCAGTGGGTTGCTATTACTAGTCTCCCACCTACTTGCAGTCCCAGTTTCAGTTTTATGGGTGGGGTTGGAAAAAAAGTCAGTAACTAAAACTTGGATGTCAGAAATATGTTTTTATGGGTTGCTCCCTGTTTCTGATTGGCTAGATAGTTTGATTGGTCCCTGTGGGTTGCCATTACTAGTCTCCCACCTACTTGCAGTCCCAGTTTCAGTTTTATGGGTGGGGTTGGAAAAAAAAATCAGTAACTAAAACTTGGATGTGAGAAATATGTTGTTGCAGGGTTCTCTAGTACTGAGTGCAGGTGGAGATGCTCTAATAAAGTGTTAAAAATTAACATCGATCTTGACGTACCGGGTGCGGAGAGATTCTTGTAGAAATCGACGTCACTTTGTGTACGGAGTCAACAATTTGGACAATGTTAGAATATGCATGAAAATTCATTTGTCTGCCTACTTCCTCATTTGATCTGCGTTCGAGGAGTGCGCAGTCGTAGATTGTTCGTTAACCCGATTTCTTGTATGCCAAATAAGTCAATAAAACCTGCACGACGCCTTAGTGCAATCAAGTCAGCGATCCCGTGCCGGCAAGTGCCGGCAAGTAGTGGATAAGTCAGTCCCACACTTAGATGGTTCTTGGAATAATAATACGGTAATGCCTTTATCATGCCTTTGTCTTTTTGTCGAATATTTATTTATTTATTTATTTATCATTTTTTTACTCCGACCGTAACCATAACAATTTCCTAAAATTCTGGCACAATTTGAAAGACTTGGGTCATTATATAGACGAGGAATAAACAAAATAACCATGTACAAAATATACAACAATAGAATTTCTAGAACTTCTGTCACTATGATTAGCTAATTTTGAAAAAACTTAGCATTTACTGAAAATAATTTAATTATTACCAGAATGATAATGTATTACAAGAAATCACAACAAGAAGGAAAATGTAAAGAAAACACAAATTAAAGGTCAACTAAATTAATTAATTCAATTTTCCTTGAAAACATGCAATCTGCAAAGTCAATAAGGATTTTTCAAGTTCAACAACCAACATAAAAAAACAAATCAAAAGTCAGAATGGGCTTTGATCCATGAGAGTACCTAAAAAACCTAAACCCTAACATGGGTGGTTTTTATTTTTCAATTTTTGTTATAGCATCAATTTTTTGGTGATAATCCCAATAAGGATTAAATGCTAAACATGTCCAAACAATAGATTCATGATGACAAATTTCGGAAAGAGTCAAAATAGGGTGATAATTTTTCACCAAATTATTATTTTGTTTTTGGGGACAATTACTCCTTAAAGTCTACAACAACATAATCTTTTTTTGGAAAAAAAAAATCATCAAATGGAAAAAAAATCTACCACTAAAAAAAACATTGGGTGGAGTTGTGGTTTTTTTTTTCCCCCACTCTTAATTTGTCTATCTTTTCTTGTGAAACTCACCTTGCCACCATTATATTGTGGGTTGGTCTCCCAAAGTGCCAAGCATTTTAGGGGTTAACTTTTCTTTTTTCTTCTTCTTAAAAAGTAAGTGGACACTAGATTTTCTAGAAGGTATCTTTCCCCCATTTGCTTTCCCCCAGATGAAGAAGGTAGTGCATGTCTTCATTCTCTCTTCACTTATCTTATCCTTCTCAAAAACAAGAGACTCTGAGCAATTTTTTTGGTGAGTTGACCTCCAAAAGATTAGGGGTTAAGCTTTTCTCTTTTCCCTTCTCAAACTTTTGGTGCAATAAATAAATGAGCAACACTAAAGGGTATTTTGTCATTTGCTTTCCTCAACTGAAGAAGGTTGTGTCTCTCTTTTTCCTCTTGATTTGTCTTATATCTATCTCAAACTGGGATTCTGACCAATTGTACTATGAGTTGACCTCCAAAAGATAGATACCTGGCGTTCTAGGGGTTTTTTTATTTTTCTCTCTTTCCTCTTCTTAAACTTTTGCAAAAAATTAAGTGGACACAAGAGCGTACTTTTTAGGCGATTAGGGGTTTTGTTTTGTTTTTTTCTTCTTAAACTTTTGGTGCAAGAAGTAAGTCGGCACTAAGTAGAGAGTACTTTTCATTTTGCTCCCCCCTTTGCCCGTAAAACAAACATCAGCTAGCCTACACAACTCTTTGCTTTTGGTTTTTTGAGTTGGAACAATGGATAGGATCCCTTGCTTGCACGGAAGGAGAGCTCGATACAACTCTTTGACATCATCATACCTTTTGACAATAACGCCACCGTTGTGGACCTTGTTGCATGGTATGTGAGAACCTTAGCACTTTCTCTACCCAATTAGAGGGCGGGAAGCCACACAAAAAAACATTTGTCAAAGGCACGGATCTGACCATAAAATGCTCTCACCTGGACCTTGAGTTTGTGTAAGCATGAGCTTGTGTGTTTGTAAGCAGTTATGTAGATTAACAATATTCACTAGTAGTTTCAACGGCTGCCGGCAGGGCAACCCGTGTTCAAGCTTTACAGCTAACTTACCCCCAACATTTTGTCTTTGAGCCATGGGGGAGAACAATTTGTCAGACTCCGAGTTTCACAACAATAGACAAATCAATTAGAGGAAAAAACAAAGAAAATAAAAAAGGCAGGCCACCCACCACCACCACCTTCTACATCTGGATTTTGGATTCCAACTTGGGGTAGCTTTGGTGTGTGGACCCACTTACCCTTTAAACTTAGCTTGAAGTCAGGATCTAAGTTCCAGGGTCCAATGAATAGAGCAATCCCATTGGTTGAGAGGCCATAGATTGGACCCACGGTCTTCAAATGAGGGTTGGAGACCTAAACTTGGTGGCAAATCAAGGCTAAACCTACACATGGCACCATTTTAAAGGAGAAAGTCAATTGGTTCATACTCAAAAGAAGAGCTCAAGGAAGAGAGAGAGCTCATGATTTGGAGAATCAAAATGCAAGCTAGGGTTGAAGGCAAGTTCCAATCTCGAGGATTGAATTTGCTTCAAATGAGTCCAAATTGGTTCTTAGGAATTTGGACCCTTGGACACCCATCTAAAGCGGGCCTTATAATACTACTACTACAAACAGTTTTTTGTTTGTTCAACTAGACATAAGCAAGTTTTTATCAACAGCACACGGCAATCGGGATTTTTTGACTTTTGATCAACATTCCATGTTTCCATTACTCTTAGCACATTTAAATTTCTTAACACATCTTTCCGTATGGTAGTACGATCCAGAGATTCTGTCCCCTAACAACAGCTCTCGATTGGGTTTGTTCAGCTAGGTGCACTCACACTCACCTCACAACAAGATTTGGTCAATCATTGACCAAATCCAAGAGTTACGCAAGTCAAAGTGTGAATCGTTGTCGTAGAGCGACACCTATCATTTTTTCATGGGGAACATGTGTTCTTTAAAACTCTCTACAAAGTTCCCCAGAGTTCCTAACAATGATTACGTACATACTTTCAACCCAATTGTATCCCTCTAATGGAAAGTGCTTGTCCATGCAACAAGAAACAAAGGCCGCCATTTCATTTCAGTGGCTTTTCCACTAGGCTACTACTGTGATCCCAATTAGCCTACATGGCTGCTGTGATCGCAGCCGCCGTCTAATGGCAAGAGACCCTTGGATTGTCCACTTGGCTTCATGCCACAAGGAATAAAGCAAGCTATAAAAAGGAGCCATGAGGCATTAGTAGTACTGCAGCTCAGACATTCGAGAGTAGCATAAGCTTGAGTATACTCGAGCTTGGCATGATTTGCAATTCTCTAGTCTACTAAGTTTCCATAACTTGAAGCATCTGAATTAGCACACCACCACCTGTTTGTGTTCCATTGACCTTCCTCCAAGAGGCTGCTTGAGAATAGTTTCTAGAATTTTGGGTTTGATTGATCAGATTCAGAGATCGTAGTGCAGCTGCCTAGATCCTCTTAGTTTTCTGTGCATCTGGTGTGTCTAGAGAGACTCTCTCTCTGTCTCTCTGTCTCTCTCTCTGGAGTGTTGTACTTAAATTTTTAGCTATTCTTGTTGCAAAATTTTGTGGCCCACTTTTCTTCAGTCATTTTATTTTAGTGCATATTCTTCAATCGAGTGCACATTGCACAAAGTAGTCTAGTAGGTGACATTTTGTAAGTCTTATTTGAAAGACTTTCTTTCAGTCTGTGATTGAGCATTTTAAACTCCTGAAATTCATTTCCTCTGTTACGAGTGATTGAAAATTTTGTCTTCAAATCTGTCAGTGGCAGTTGGGCTTAGCTAGATTGTAGCTTCATTTTGCTCTGCAACAAGAAACAAATCATACCATGTCTTCGACTGTGAGTGAAAATCCTGAGCACTGTGGTGACAAGGGAAGTTCTCCATCCTCACATGAGCTTGAGCTGGATATGAGTCTACAGATCCCTGTCTTTGATATGGAGAATCTGAGAAGAAGAAGAAGCAGCAGCAGCAGCAATGGGCGCTGTAAGCTGGGATCTCAATTGTCAACTGCAAAAGAGGAATTGCTGAAAGCATGCAAAGAATGGGGAACTTTCCATATCGTCAATCATGCAATTCCCATGGAGGTCATCGACAGATATCAGGCACTAATGATGAAGATCTTCTCTCTTCCTTTGGAGCACAAGCTGAAAGCTAAAAGATCACAATTCTCGGTGTTTGGATACGAATACAGACAAAATGCAGGCCCTCTTGACATTTTCCAAATTGGAGATCAAGATGCCATCATCCATTACTATGCCCGCAAATTCTTTCCAGATTCTTGCCCTTCTGAATTTTGGTAAAATTTCTCACTTTTCCTCAGATTATGCCCAGAGAAACAACCTTGCACACAATAATTCTAGGGCTTCTCTCATTCACCATCAATTCTAGTGTTTTTTTCACTCTCATTTGATCAACTTTCTCACATTCTTTGGTAAAGTCTTATTGAATGTTGTTTTTTTTTCTCGGGTGTGGCGGGCTTATAAATATTGTTGCCTCTTGTTGATACACATGCAGTGCCACTATCAAGGAGTGCAAGGAGGCTTTATGCAAACTTTCTATTGAACTATTAGACATTGTGATCGAAGGTTTGGGGATTAATCCCGATGACTTTGATGTCTACAAGAGGGATATGCAAGCAGTCCTTCGAGCAAATTACTACCACCGAACCGATAGTCAAGAGCAAGTGATTGGACTCACACCCCACATGGATGGAGGTTTCATTACTCTCTTGCTTCAAGATGATGTTGCTGGGTTGGAAGTAATGAAAGATGGAGAATGGTTTTGTGTTAAGCCTGAAAGGAATGCAATTTGCGTCCATTTTGGCGATATGTTGGAGGTAAAACTCATCATGCATCATTCATCCCATATACACATTGCCTACTTAGTTGCTAACATTCTTAATTTGTTATATGGAGTGTACATGATCAATCTCTTTTTTATTTTCAATAATTGAAGTTGTTCAAATACATTACCCTAACCCTAAAACCTCTTTATCATCATATGTGAGTTCTTTAGCACACAAGACCAATGATTCCCATTTTGTTGTTGTTGTGTTTTGGGTACAATAGGTGTTCACAAATGGGCATCTCAAGAGTGTACAACACCGAAGTCTTGCACCCACAACAAAGCCCCGACTTTCAATTGGATACTTTCTCATTCCTTTGGACACAGTGGTGATATCTGCAGCACCCAAATTTGTTGATGCAAAGTCGAACCCTCCCATGTTCAGGCCATTCAAATGGCTTGAGTATATGGAGTTGCACCGATATCTTAGGTCGGGATTAAAAGGGGTTTTCCGACCTAACCCAAGTTCACTCTTGTTTTTTCAAAGCAGCTGAGTTTTAGTGTTCTACTTACATGAGAAGTCAATCATTGTTGGCTTATTTTTTTGGGTGCTTTGTTATATGTCCACATAGAGTGGATAAACTTACCCTTTTATACTAGTAGGAAAGTGTTTTTCTTGGTCTTTTTCAATTTTGCAGTGTAGCTCTAGTGTTGATCATTCATTAAGAAAATTTAGCCAATTTTGGCTCTAAAAAAAATATGAAAGTAATTTTTTTAAAGCATCCTTCTATAAATTTGGTATCCACGAATGGTTTTGTTTTTCTCCCCCAATTTTCTTACAAAAACCTACTGAAAAACTGTTGCCAAACCAAAATCTGACTTGAAATGAGACAAATTATTTTCAAATTTGAAAAGTCCTATCAAAATTTGTTGTACCTCTCCCTCTCCCCCCCCCCCCCAACAAAAAGGGGAATATGAAACAGAAATAATTTAAATTTTAGTACCTGAAATTTTGCACCAAAAAGAAGGCTGGTATCTACCAGAACCTGATGTGGAATCTGGTGATTTTTAAAATTATTTTTGAAATTTGGCAATTCAAAAACCCAAAAGAAACTAATTTTTTCATTTATGAAAAAAAATCACCAATAAAGGAGTAATTATTTAAAGGATGTTATTATGGTAAAACATGACTCAGTGAAGAAAATGAGCATTGAGCAGCAGTGAAGGTGTAGTAGGTAAGGGAAATCTAATATCAGGGGTGAAATTTTATAGGGACCAACCTTTTCCTTTATCAAGTTGTGCAATTTTGATTTGATCCCCAATTTTGGCAAACCTAAGGTTTAGCCTAGTAGCCCAACTTTGGGGTACTTTATGAGTAACTTTAATATATCTTTACAACTTCTTTTGCTCAACCTGTTTGCATTGTTCCATAAAGTGAATTTCTTCAAGAACAACTTCTTTTCAAACACCCTTTGGCTCATGCATGGATGTGAACTTTGGACCATTTCAACTATACTTTTCCTTGCAATGTGCCACATTTTTGTGGGGGTGACTGGAATGAAAAGTTTTGGTTATGAAGATATTGTATTCAAAACAAAAACCAAAAAAAAAAAGAGCTTTGAGGGAAGAGAAGAAATACATTTGACAAGGTCAAAAAGCTTATTATAGAAAGTTTAGTCTTTTCTTTTAAGGGCAATATAGTTTTCCATAAAGTCAGGAAAACACAGCACCAAAACCCTGAGTTTGGTCCAAAACCGGGTGAGATTTTTAAAAAACCTGCAAAACAATACATTGGGATTCACTGGGGGGTGAAACTCAGAAAAGCACCATTTTTTGGTTGTAAACTGAGTTTCATCCTATTTTGACCCCCTCTTTCATTGTTCCTGAGCCCCTACACTGCCGCTACATATATTTTCACTGCTCCTACTTGTACAACTACTATAAATAGTCTCGAACCGTGTGCATTAAATGCTGAGTTTCAGTATTTCATACCCACATTTAACAAGGTGTGTTGTACACAATGGCCCTGCCATTAATTTAATATCAACAATTGATATTGTATGACGAATTGCTCATAGCTAGGGGAAATTTTTTAAATGAAAATATTTTAATGTACATCATCATGTCGTGGTAAATGAAAAAATGTCATGATTTGTTTTTCATTTTTTAACATCACATTCGTCACAAGGAAGCTAAAAGGATCTCACATTAAATGATGACATGTTCTAGGAACCTATCTAAACATTTTAAAAATTGTTGCCAAACCAAAACCAATAGAAAAATGTTCCAACACGATATTAATTTTTTTGCAAATTTAATGACTTTTTTCCCCAAACAAAATAGTGATCAAAAATTTCCTTTTCATATATATTTTTCACATTTGTGCAAAATTTCAAACCAAAAAAATAATGGTTATCACATGTGTATTTGAAATTTTTCAATCACATTGTCACATTTTGAAAGAATTACATGAATTTTAGTGTATGATGAGTGCCATAACCATTTTTGAAACAAATAGTTTCACATTTAATTTTGTAGATTATGAATTGGTGACAAAGTCAATTGAGGCTAGGTGCACATTTGAGGAGGTGGGAGAGAAAACAAAATATCAAAAGATGAATGTGAATTTTTCACAACCAAATGAGAATGAATCATCTCACCTAGTTTCTAGGAGGCAAAATCCCTTGAAGCTACCATATACTCTATAATGATTCTCAACACAATATCCATGCCTGCCTCACAAGGCAGGGCCAATAAAATTTCCTTACTTTGCGGACCTCATCAAAGAGGGGATGGGGGGGTGAAAGGAGGCCCAAAAACAGGGTGAAGACAGAGTGACTTTAGGGAAAACCCTCATAATCTACTGGATCCCCATTTCATGTAGAACTTTGAGTGTAAGACTTGACATAGCAAAATCTGGTTGGATGAGCTTGGCTCTTATACCCAATGGAGCAAATTCCCTCCTACTTGCACTTTAGTGTTGTGAGAGAAATAAAAGAGAGGCTGTAACAAAAGAGTGTAATTTATCTCCTTACAATTTCTCACTCCAGATTTAAATGCACCCTTTGCAGAGCTTTTCTTTACACAACAATTGAAATTCCAAAATCAAATGTACAAGGTTTCCAAACCCACTGAATGATTCATTCTCATTTGGTTGTAAATCCTAAACCTTTTTTCATTCTCATTCTTTCAACCCTAAATCCTTTTTTTTCCCAGCACTAAATTGTTTGTTTGATCTTGCTGTTAAGATGTTGCAATTGATGAATGAGAAAAGTTTCACATTTCAACACAATTTGAACCAATGTTGTTTGGTTCTTGATTTTTGAAAGGAACCTTTGTTTTCAGTTTAGTTGAGTTCAATTCAGTTTGATATTTTTTTTCTTTGACTTTTTTTTATAGAACATTCAGTGTGGTTTTGAGAACAGTTTTCTGGATTTTAAATACCTCCTGAGCAAAACATTTTCCAAAAGATTTGGAGCTTAGTCTAGTTTGAGACCATTTTAGGTTTCATCTTTTACATTGCACCCAATGATTTTTCTAACATATTTTATCATCAATTTTATAAATGATTGGAATTTTTTCTAGTGTAAATTCAACTAATTTTATTATTTTTGGGGAAATTAGCCAGAATTTTGACATTATAAACCTAACCCTAATTGCACCCAAGTAAAACTACTAGTCATTTGTAATAATAGTTTTGTTCAGTTAATGCACAATGCCCAAAAATAAAAGATTTTTTGTTAATTGTTTTGTATAACCAATTAAAACTAATAACTTGCTTTAAAATCAATTCTTGGATATTTCCCTTTTAAAGAACTTGTATTTATATAGCTACAAAATGTGACCTATTTAAAAAAGGACAAAAGCTCAATCCAAGTTCAAATTTCAGTTTCAACAAAAGGTTAATTGCATAGTCTTAATCCTAATTAGATTCCAAGAAAATTCTTAATTTTCAATTTCAATGTACTCTAGAATGAACACTTGATCCACACTAGTTTGAACTAGTGTTGGCAAGTTTTTAGATTTTAACAAATTAATGTCTAGGTTATAGGTCAAGTTCTAGGGTTTTTGGATTGGAGGTTCTAAATTTCCTTGGAACTACCATTCAAACCTAATCAAAGAACTAGCCCATTTTTAAAATTCTCTCTAATACTAGTGGTGACTCCTTTGAGATGAAATAAATCCTATGTATAGGCAAATAGGAAAACAAGTGATCAAAATAGGTAAATAGATGATTTATACATAGTTAAGAGTTCATTCACACTTATTGTTAGGGCCTATATTGTTAATAACACTAGTAGTAGGCTTAGATTATGCACCCCCCTAACACTTGTTGAGATTTTGTGTAGCTTGCTCGAGGGGTCGATTTCCTTGTATGTATTGAATTGTTTGCTATTAAGAAATTTATTGTTTTTAAAAAATTTCTTGCATTTGTGTATGTTGTCAATGTTGTGTATATGATTAGCATGAAATGGCTAACAAGTTTAGAAGATGGTGTGGGTTTCCTTCAATTCAAGGACCCATAGATGGGATTCAAGGAAATTTTTTGGTTCCGTATGGTTAGGAGCAAAAGAAAAAGCTAGCCTTGAAAGCTTTATGTTTTTTTTTGGTACATGGCAAATTATATTGTCAAGGTCAAGACCAAGTTTTGAAGTATTGTTTTCATGATTTGGAAATCCTTACAGTGTTCCAGAAAATGCATGAAGGAGTTACTGGTGGGCATTTTTCATTTGAAATCATAGTTTGTAAGATCTTGGATTTGAAATATTGGGGGCCAACAATGCACAAGGATGTTTTTCAATATTGTTAAGCTTGTGACAATTGTCATTGAATGGGGAATTTAATGCAAAACAACATAATGAAACTGGTAATTTCATTTCTAGCAAAAGCTTTTGTTAAGAGGTGAAATTGCAACTCTTGATCATTATTGTTCTCCAAGGGGTAAGACCAAGCATTAAGGCTAATACCTTGTTACTCCACAAACAAAAGTCTACCCTCATTAACTTACTTTATTATAACTACTCAAGTAGTAAGTAAGATGTCATATAAGTGGAAATCATGAAGATAAGGGTCTATTATCTAAGACCAGACCTACACTCATCTCAATTTTCTAATTTAGGGAGTAAAGGGTATAACATAAAAAGGGCAAGGTGAGAAAGAAAGGGAACATGAAATTAGTTATTATCTTTGGGTTTGTAATATTTTCAACATTCCCAAATATTGTTTAAGGAGTTTATAAACCCTTCTAACATTACTATTCCTCCCTTCACCATGCCTACAAGTTCTCTAGTGGTTTTCCCTACCACCTATAACTTTCGAAATCCTTCCTATGCACTTTATCACGACCCTTGCCTTGGGCTCGTGACAAAAGCGAGGGCTTGCAAAGGTGCGAATCAAAAGTGAAGCTTGGGAGTCACATTTTATGCTCCCGAGAGTGTAGGAAGGTGTGAGGGAATGAACCCACACACTCCAAAGTGGGCTCTCACTTTGGGAGTTGGAATCTTAATGGACTTTTGAATCTTCAAAAAACAATTGTAAGGGTCAAAACCTTTTTTTTGGAAGAGTTTTTTATATCATTGAAAAGCTCTTGAAACATAAATGTCTAAAATTGGGCCCACGCATCACATTTGAGTACTTAAAACACAAGTTATGGCCGAAAGAAGGGCCAAGGATCAAAGTGTCAATTTGACTCCCGACCACTAAAAGTTGGGAATTGCCCCAATTTACTTACCTGCAAGTGGTTTACTTAGTGGGTTACTCAGTGCCACATATTGTTGGAATGCTCTCAATGAGAGTTCTAACTTTACTTTAGACCTCATTTCAATTGGATGCCTACATAAAAAATTATGGACCTCTAAAGTCATGAGAGTCCCAACTTGGGAATCCCTGGACAAAATGACATTTGAATGTAGCCCCATGGCTAATCACAAATAATACTGTAAGGGAGAAGGTGGTGGCTTCCCCGAAGTCCAGGCCATGGTGAGTCTTGTGAGTTTGTGTATGCCCGTGGTTCATCTATGCACCAAAAATGTTCCAATTATACACTAACCAACTTGTTGTTTGGTTTGTGCAAGTTCATGTGAACAATTGACTCGTTTGTCATTTGTCCTAGTCCCCATCCTGGAGCTCTAACACACCCCTCTACCTCCAAAGGGTTACAAGTTAAGGAGCGTACTTCAATTCCTTCTCCTACCATTGTTTTCACCTTTGGACTCATAGTTGAATTTATCAAGGAGTTTGGGGGTGCATCACATTCTATTGTCTACAACCAATTCACTAGAAGAAATTTGAGAATCAAAGATTAGATTTGCAATTCATTCATAGTTGTAATAGACAAATGTGATTAAAAATAATTTAGTCACTTAAAACAAGTGCCACAAAATAGTTAGTTGCAAAAGACATGACAAAGTTGAAAGTGTAATTGCAAACTTTATGATTAGGCTATAAATTTTTCATCCATTGCCATGGATGATCCTTAATATGATGTGGAACCCTAATTTGCAATTACATTTATGACTACATTTGGGATAGTCACATGTTACCAAATGTGCCATTGGTGGGTGGTTAGGATTTAACCATGCCATGTGGTAATTTTAAAAACCAATGGCCATAAAACATGTGCCAATTTTCCATTTGTTCAAAAAAGGTATAATATAATTACAATAATTAAATATAATAATTATAGTAATTAAAATATTAATACTACAAAAATTAGATATTACATTTTAAATAAATAAACAATATAATTAAATTCAATTCAATATTATAATTACATTAATTAATTATTATAATTACGTAATTATAATCTATCCTAAGCTAAACTATAGTAGGTAACCCATTTAAAGTTAGGATAAGGTAGAATAGGTAATTTAATATAGGCCAAGTAGGTAGGTAGGATCCTGTTTATTTTGTTGGGGAGAAGCCTTTTGATTAGCTCATCCCAAATGGCACATGCACTATGTTTATAACACATACCATGAATTCAATCCATTTTTTCACCTCTTTATATATTTTACAAGTGTGAAATTATAGACAAAAGATATGGGATAAATTCTAATGAAAGGGAAACACTATAACACTACAACATTATCACATCCTTTGTCTCATACACAAACATTATCACATATCTAGACACTAAAATATTTATTATTTTTCAAAAATATTTACTACCTATCCTACTTACTACCTACTTCCTACAAACTAACTTACCATATCAATTAATTAATTAATATAAAAACACTATGACAAATCCACACAAAAAAATACCTATTATTTAACTTAACTACTTACCATTTACTACCTACTACCTATTATCTAATCTACTAATTAATGACCTAGCCTACCAACTACCTACTTAGTTTACCTAACCTGTCGCGTTCCCAAGTTCCTCGTAGACCCACTTGAGGGTCTAGGTGTGTGGCAATGCGGAAGGAGTTGGAACTTG